>Ga0208413_1000023_pt1 | contig 152606 bp, 133 predicted proteins | sample AntAceMetag02UKD_FD_184761 | JGI IMG/M metagenome (GOLD analysis project Ga0208413, IMG submission 184761) | Saline lake microbial communities from Ace Lake, Antarctica - Antarctic Ace Lake Metagenome 02UKD (SPAdes) (version 2) | ecosystem: Environmental > Aquatic > Non-marine Saline and...
GGTCAACCCGGAACTGGAGTCGGGTCGAAAAAGTTTATCTAAATCCGTCAAAAGAGCAGTTGGATGAACGCACAGATTTAAAGCACGCAGCATGAGAAATCGGACAACTTTCGTGAAAACTACCGCTCACGACAGGCATAGTTAAAATACTATTTCTTTACGATCAGCCCATCTGATATGTAGTAGTCAGCCATAGCTTGCGTCATCATTATTTCTTTGTCAATGTGATAGTAAGTTTTTTCAATTTGTACTCTACTAGTTCCACACATATCAGCTACATCTTTGTAGCTTAGTCCTGCCTTAATTCTGCTTGTTATGAAGTGATGCCTGAAGCTATAAGGAACTAACTTTCTCTTCTTTAAGTCTATATTGGCCGCTTCAAGTATTTTCTTAAAATGATGCGTAACTGCTCTCTGACTTACTACATTTATTCCGTTGTAACTGAATACAAAGTTTTCAGCGTACGGCTTCTTTGTATGTGTTGGTAATGTCAAATTAAACAAGTCTTGAAAGTACTCCATATCTCGTATGTAGTATTCACGAGACTTTCGAACTTTACTTGTTTCTTTCCTTACGCCTATTTTGACCATTTCAAACTCTTCATCTTTGACTCTGTGTGTTTCAAAGTGAATGTCTTTCCATTTCAACTGCTTTTGCTCTCCAGTTCTCAATCCAGATATAGAAGCTATTAGTAGATAGTATCCAGATAAGACTCTGGCTCTATTCTCCAAATCAGTCATATCCTTTTTAGCTTCTTGAATGTAATTTGGGATAGCTAGTCTAAAATCTCTTACTTCTTGATCTGTGAATGATTCTCTTCTTGCGTTCTCTTCGCTTGTATTTCTAATCGATATTGTTTCAAAGTCAAAGCTGTCAATGTAGACTTCACCTTTTTTGTGAAGCCATTTAATCATTGAATTTATAGTGCTTTGCTCATTAGATATAGTAGACAAAGCTGTTGTCTTTGTAGCACTGGGTTTTTCTCGTGCTTTTGCGTATTCGGCACAGCTATCTTTGTCTAACTCTTTTAGCTTTGTGTCACGCTCTATGAAGTCAAGCCAATGATCTAGATGTGCTCGTATTGTTCCGTATCTACCCTTAACAATGCTTTTAGTAGTTCTGCTATCGATGTGTCCTTTTCTGTACTCTAAGTACATGAGTACACCATCTTTAGCTGTCTTAGAGTAGTAAGTCTTTCCGCTGTCTGTTTCTGACTTTATTTTGACAAAGTGTTTTTTAGCTTTTTCTACTGCTGATACTTGACTCTTTGTCTTCAAGCTAAGTCTTACATACCTACCTTCTTTTTCTAGCCAATATCGAAACTGCCAGATGTCACCCCTTTTGTAGATGACAGCCTCATCGTAAATGAGCACTTCATCTTCACTAAAAGTCTTTTTTTTCAGTGTCATTTTTTGGGCTTGAGTAGTTACAGTTTTGAGTAGCTACTTCAGTGTGTAGCAACTTGTGTAACTGTAACTTCAAAACGCACTAAAACGCAAGGGTTTTTTGCTTTTGTGTTATTTTTGTGTAACTTTAAGACCTTATAAATCAAGCACTTACGCTCAATTACTACTCCCACTCAATGGTTGCTGGCGGCTTCGTTGAGACGTCATAGACCACTCGATTGATGCCTTTGACCTCATTGATGATGCGCGACGAAACCTTAGAGAGCAATGCGTGTGGCAACGGCGCCCATTCAGCGGTCATGAAATCCGATGTTTGTACCGCTCTCAATGCCACCACATACTCATAGGTTCGACCATCACCCATCACACCAACGGATTTAACGGGTAGGAACACCGCAAAGGCCTGCGAGGTAAGGTCATACCAGGTCTTGCCGGTCTCAGCGTCGACTGTATGGCGCAATTCTTCAATAAAAATGGCATCTGCCTGGCGTAACCAATCGGCAAACTCTGTGTTGACGGTACCTAGAATTCGAACGCCGAGTCCCGGTCCTGGAAACGGGTGGCGGTAGACCATGTCAGCGGGCAAGCCAAGGGCAACACCAAGTTTTCTGACTTCGTCTTTAAAAAGCTCACGCAAGGGTTCAAGTAGCTTTAAATTCAACGTTTCTGGCAGCCCACCCACATTGTGGTGCGACTTGATCGACATGGCCTTACCAGTTTTGCCGCCAGCTGACTCAATCACATCGGGGTAGATGGTGCCTTGAGCCAGCCATTTGGCGTTTTCAATATTGGCAGCCTCACGTTGAAATACTTCAACAAATTCCTTACCAATAATTTTACGCTTGGCCTCAGGATCACTGACACCTTCTAGCTTTCCCATGAAGTCGTCAGTGGCATCCACGTGGATCACTTTCACGCCCATGTGCTCGGCAAAGGTTGCCATGACTTGGTCGGCCTCATTCAAACGCAACAAACCATGATCCACAAAGACACAAGTCAACTGATCGCCAATCGCACGATGGACAAGCGCGGCAGCAACCGAAGAATCGACACCGCCAGACAAACCCAAAATGACGTTATCAGTGCCGACTTGTTCCTTGATATGAGCGATTGCTTCATCAACATAATTCGGCATGGTCCAATCACCGCTACAGTGACAAATACCCAGCACAAATCGCTCTAAAATCGCCTGACCCTGCAGCGTGTGGGTCACCTCTGGGTGAAACTGTAAACCATAAAACCCGCGATCCTCGTCCGCCATGCCAGCGATTGGACAAGATGGTGTTGAAGCCATCACCACAAACCGATCAGGCAGTTTGGTGACTTGATCGCCATGACTCATCCATACCTTTAACATGCCATGACCTTGCTTGGTCTCAAAGTCCTGGATACCTTCCATCAGTTTGGTGTGGCCACGCGCGCGGACTTCGGCATAGCCGAACTCACGATGATCAGCCGCCTTTACCTTGCCGCCTAACTGGTCAGCCATGGCTTGCATGCCATAACAAATCCCTAAAACAGGTATGCCCTGCTCAAAAATAACGTGAGGCACTTTTGGGGCGTCGGCATCATAGGCCGACAAATGGCTACCAGAAAGAATGATGCCTTTTAATCCCAATGACTTCTGTTCTTGCAAGAACTTCTCGGTGACATGACCGGGATCGCCAGGATGCAATTCACAGTACACGCCTGCCTCGCGAATACGTCTAGCAATCAGCTGGGTAACTTGTGAACCGTAGTCAAGAATTAGAATTCGCTCATGCATCGCTGTCACTCTGGGTAAAAGACACAAAGAAAAATGGCGCTTGGCGATAACCGGCTCGCCCGCGCCACCCTATTGATTTCAATACTGCCAACCACTAATCCGCGCGGTAATTGGGCGCTTCTTTGGTGATCTGCACATCATGGACATGTGATTCACGGATACCGGCCGCGGTGATTTGCACGAATTCCGGTTTGGTGCGCATGTCTTCGATCGTGGCGCAACCACAGTAACCCATGGAAGCACGCAGACCGCCAATCAACTGATAAATAATGGCCAACACACTGCCTTTGTAAGGCACCCTACCCTCGATACCCTCAGGCACATACTTATCGGTATTACTCGAGGCGTCTTGGAAATATCGATCGGCTGACCCATCAGCCATGGCGCCTAAGCTGCCCATCCCACGGTAGGACTTGTACGAGCGACCTTGGAACAAAACCACTTCACCCGGGGACTCCTCAGTACCAGCGAAGAGACTACCCATCATGACGCACGACGCACCAGCAGCAATGGCCTTAGAAATATCGCCAGAAAAGCGCACACCGCCATCAGCGATCAACGGCACGCCGGTCCCCTCAAGCGCTTTAGACACATCAGAAATCGCCGTGATCTGGGGCATGCCCACGCCCGCCACGATTCGAGTGGTGCAGATAGAGCCCGGACCTATACCCACTTTCACGGCATCTGCACCAGCATCTAGTAAGGCTCGTGCAGCCTCTGCCGTGGCAATGTTGCCGCCAATCACTTGCACCTTCTCATAGTTCTTCTTGATCCAGCGCACCCGTTCGATGACACCCGCCGAGTGACCGTGCGCCGTATCGACAATAATCACGTCAACGCCCGCCTGCACCAGCTTTTCTACACGCTCATCAGTATCTGCACCCACACCAACAGCGGCACCGACCCGCAATTGTCCATGGCTGTCTTTAGATGCCATCGGATGTTCCGTGTTCTTAACAATGTCTTTGACCGTCGCCAATCCACGAAGCTCAAAAGCATCATTGATAATCAACACACGCTCGAGCCGATGCTTGTGCATCAGTGACTGTGCTTGGTCTAGTGTTGCCCCTTCAGGCATGGTAATTAACCGATCTTGCGGCGTCATGATGCGGTGTAAAGGCTCATCAAGTCGCTCTTCAAACCGCAAGTCGCGGTTGGTCACGATACCCACAACCTTACCGCCTTCCACCACTGGTAAACCAGAAATACCGTGCTGCTTTTGCAGACTGATGGCATCACGCACCCGCATCGATGGGGTGACCGTTACCGGATCAATGACAATACCGAATTCATGGCGTTTCACGCGAGCCACTTCTCGTGCCTGTTCATCAACAGTCAGGTTTTTATGGATGATGCCGATCCCACCCTCTTGGGCCATGGCAATGGCCAATTGGGCTTCAGTCACCGTATCCATCGCCGCAGAGACCAAGGGGATGTTCAGGTTAATCGAGCGCGTCAGTGGGGTCGTCAGTATCGTGTCGCGCGGCAACACTTGGGAGAAAGCGGGCACCAGTAGAACGTCGTCAAAGGTGAGCGCGGTTTGTTTCAGACGCATAAATAGCTCCAAGCCCAAAGACAAATTATACGTCACTGGCACAAAGCCTTTGTGCTTAACAGGGGCTTTCGTGAGAAGGCCAGTCTTGCCCGCCTTTCACAGGAAACCGAGCGGCTAGGCTGCCCTCAGCACCTCCAGATCCTTCAGCACCTTCAGCACCTTCAACATCCTAAGCATCCTCACCACCCTAAGCCCCCTGGACGTCTTAACCCACCGCCACCCTAGCATTCTGAAAAAACCGCATCCACGGCGAGTACGGTCCACCACTGTCTTGCTCGCTCCAGCGGTTCGGGTGCCAAGAAAGCATCACATTGCGTGTCACCCGCTCTGGGTGCGGCATTAACGCGGTGAAGCGACCATCACCTGTCGTCACCGCCGTTAGGCCATCCGGACTGCCATTGGGGTTAAACGGATAAGCCTCAGTGGCCTGTCCATGGTGATTCACAAATCGCATCGCCCTTGCGACATGACCGACGTCGCCTTGACGACGAAAATCCGCAAACCCTTCGCCGTGGGCCACCGCCACGGGCAATTGGCTGCCCGCCATGCCCGTCAAGAAAATAGAAGGTGATGCTAGGATCTCCACCATCGAAAGACGCGCTTCGTACTTTTCAGATTGATTGCGGGTGAATCTTGGCCAATGCTCGGCGCCCGGAATCATCGGTGCAAGCGCGGCCAACATCTGACAGCCGTTGCAAACCCCTAAACCAAAGGTATCAGGACGCGCGAAATATTGAGCAAACATGGCCGCCAGCGATTCATTGAATAGGATACTTCGCGCCCATCCTTCGCCTGCACCCAGCACATCGCCGTAACTAAAACCGCCAACGGCGACAAGGCCTTTGTAGTCAGCCAGATTCGATTTCCCCATTTGCAGGTCAGTCATATGCACGTCATGCGCCTCGAACCCCGCTTGGTCAAACGCCCACGCGGTCTCCACTTGGCTGTTGCAACCCTGCTCTCGCAAGATCGCCACCTTCGGCTTAGCACCTTTATTGACAAAAGGCGCTGCCACATCCTCTTGCGGATTGAAGTGAACCACTGGTGACAGGCCAGGATCCTCAGCATCGTCCCACATGCCCCACTCTGCTTGTGCGCAAATCGAGTTGTCGCGACGACTAGCAATACGCATGCTGACCTCAGACCAAGCCTTACCGAGTGCCTGACGCGATCTGCTCCAGATCCGTTTGGCATCACGGTAAATATCAATTTCGTCGGTGGTGTTTGGCATACCGATGACGTGAGCATGCCGAGACAGCCCAGCCCCACGCAGCACTTGCATCACCGCATCGCGTTCAGCCAAAGGCACCTGAATGACTGCACCGGCTTCCTCATTAAACAAAGCCTGCAGGGTGATCTCGTCGCGCTGGACCGCCATCTGTTGTGGTCGAATATTAAAAGCACCCAGATCCTCTACGTTGGGATCAATCGTCAACAAATCAATGTTGATTGAGAGGCCGCAGTGCCCAGCAAACGCCATTTCGCAAAGCGTCGTGAACAGGCCACCATCCGAGCGATCGTGATAAGCCAGCACAATCCCTGAATCGGCGAGCGCACGCAGGGTCACAAGAAATGTCCGTAGCAGCTCGCCATCTTGGACATCCGGCACCTCCTCACCAATTTGACCGGTCACCTGGGTGAGAATCGAGCCGCCCATGCGCTTTTTCCCCTGACCCAAATCCACCAAAATCAAGGTGCTAGGGCCCAAATCGGTCCGTATCGCCGGCGTCAACGTTTTCTTGACATCGGCCACCGATGCAAAGGCGGACACAATCAAGGAAACGGGAGAAATCACCTCACGGGTGGTCTCATCACCACCCTCAGGAACCCATTGTGTTCGCATGGACAAGGAGTCTTTGCCAACTGGAATGGATAAGCCTGCCACCTGACAGAACTCACTCACGGCACGCACCGTGTCATAGAGCGCCACATCTTGACCAGCAGAACCGCAGGCCGCCATCCAGTTGGCAGACAGCTTAATGTCCTCTACCCGCGCGATATCGGCTGCAACCAGATTAGTCAGGGCCTCTGTCACCGCCATGCGTGCCGAGGCGGGACCATCAAACATTGCCAACGGGGTTCTTTCACCCATCGACATCGCTTCGCCTTGCTCACCATCGTAGTCGCTCAGAGTCACCGCACAGTCAGCCACCGGCACTTGCCAGCGGCCAACCATTTGATCGCGACTCGTCAAACCACCCACCGTGCGGTCGCCAATCGTAATGAGAAACGTCTTGTTGGCCACCGTCGGGTGTCGCAACACCCGATCCACCGCCTCATCCAAGCTAATGACCGTCAGATCGATAGGTTCACTCACGCCCGGCATGCGCTGGGCCTCACGCGTCATGCGCGGGGGATTGCCTAAAATCACGTCCATGGGCACATCAACGGGCGTCGGATGACCATCATCTAGCACCTTGAGCTGACGTTCTTCTGTGGCCTCACCCACCACAGCAAACGGACAACGCTCACGATCAGCCAAGGACTTAAAGCGCGCCAAATCTGCCGGCAAAATGGCCAACACGTAACGTTCTTGACTTTCATTGGTCCAGATTTCTGCGGGTGAAAGCCCACTTTCTTCAACCGGCACTTGAGTCAGAGCAAACGTTGCCCCTCGGCCCGCATCGTTAACCAATTCAGGAAACGCGTTGGATAGCCCACCGGCCCCAACATCATGAATCGCCAAGATCGGATTGTCCTGAGCAAGTTGCCAGCAGCGGTCAATGACCTCTTGTGCGCGACGCTCCATCTCTGGGTTGGCACGCTGCACTGAATCAAAGTCCAGATCGGCTTGGTTCGTGCCAACACCCATACTCGATGCCGCCCCACCGCCCATACCGATACGCAAACCAGGCCCACCGAGTTGAATCAGCAAGCAACCGGGCGGCAAAGGGTCTTTGTGAGTCAATCCGTCATCAATCGTGCCCAAACCACCGGCAATCATGATGGGCTTGTGATAACCCCAACGAAGTCCACCTGCACTCTGCTCAAAGCTACGGAAGTAACCGAGTAAATTTGGGCGGCCAAACTCGTTGTTAAAGGCAGCACCGCCTAATGGGCCCTCGATCATGATGGAGAGCGGCGACGCAATACGCGCTGGGGCACCGTGGTGGTCAGCCTCCCAAGGCGCCAAGGCATCATCGAAGCGCAAATGCGAAACGGTGAATCCAGTCAAGCCAGCCTTAGGCTTAGAACCCCGCCCGGTCGCTCCTTCATCACGGATTTCCCCGCCCACCCCAGTTGCCGCGCCTTCGAACGGTGCAATCGCCGTGGGATGGTTATGCGTTTCCACTTTCATCAACGTATGGCCAACTACTTCACGACGACCGTACGGCAAAGCCGACGCGTCATTCTTGTTAAAACCCAAGCCAATGGGCTCAAAGCGAACAACCGGTGCACCTTGCATGATGGCCGAGTTATCCGAATACGCCACCACCGTGCCCAGAGGTTGTTTGGCATGCGTGTGACGAATCATGTCAAAGAGAGTGTGCGCCTGCGGCACCCCATCAATGACCCACTGGGCGTTAAAAATCTTGTGACGACAATGTTCGCTGTTGGCTTGTGCGAACATCATCAACTCAACATCAGACGGATCCCGGCCCAACTCATGGAATGCGTTGACCAAATAATCAATCTCATCGGCGGAAAGAGCCAAACCCAACGCTTCGTTTGCGCTTTCAAGCGCACGCTTTCCTTGAGCCAACACTGGCACTGTCTGTAAAGGTTTGGCGGCTTGCGTCACGAACAACGCTGAAACGTCAAACGACTCATCGACCACTGTTTCTGTCATGCGGTCATGCAATAAGCTGGCTATTTGAAGCAAGGCTTGAGCTGCAACATCATCATCAACGTCTGGGGCAAGCGTCAACACATAACGCACGCCACGCTCAATCCGACGCACCGAAGAAAAACCACAATTGTGGGCAATATCCGTGGCCTTGCTGGCCCAAGCAGAAACAGTACCCAAGCGTGGCAACACCCGCAAAATCAATCCCTCGGCGGTGATGGTTTCAGGCGCTGCACCGTAATCAAGTAGTGCCTCCAGTCGATCGTGATCACCCGCCGTTAATGGCTGTGCCAACCACACATGGTGTTCGTAATAAGCATAAAGGGCGGTCACCGGCAGTGAGGCCTGGGCAAACTGATCCAGTAGGCGTTGCGTTCGAAACGCCGACAACACCGGCGAGCCAAGTAAAGTAAGAGTAGTGAGGGAATCAGACACGAAGCAGCTACCGAGCAAGGAGATGAAAAGGAAACGGGTACGTACAGCGAGAAACTAGATCAAGAACGACAGCAAGAAACCACGGGCAGAAAAATTCAACGCAAAAAATCAACGCAACATATAACAACAAGCGCTCAATCGTGAACCCGGGTGATCATCCACAGAAGTTCACGGAGATATCACCCATCCAGAAGCATTTTATCCCCTATCGCTGACGCCACTGATAAGCAACCCCAGAGACCGTGGTCATAGGAATAAGGCCCATCCGATGTGACTTGGGATCCAACCATAGGAGGGGAATCGCAACAATGCGCTCTACTGAGCGGCGATTTCGCCACGCTCGACCAACTGTTGGCGGACGTCTTTCTTGGTGATCTTGCCGTAACCCGACTTAGGCAACGACTCCCAAAAGAAAAACGAGCGTGGCCAGCGATATTTGGCGCAGCGCCCCTCAAGATGGCGCAAGAGGTCCTCTACAGAGACCGCTGGGCCATCAGCACGGCAAACCACCACCGCCACACCCACTTCTCCCCATTTAGGGTCAGGAATGCCGAGCACAGCCACCTCTAAAACATCCGGATGAGTAAGTAACACTTCCTCTACTTCCCGGGGATAGACGTTGGAGCCGCCTGAGATATACATATCGGACTCTCGGCCCGTGATGTAGAGCAGGCCACGATCATCAAGACGTCCCAAGTCACCGGTGTGAAACCAACCACCTTTGAGTGCCTTTTGCGTGGCATCAGGATTGCCGTGATAGCCAAAAAAGACCGCAGGCCCACGCACACATATCTCACCCACTTCGCCCGCAGGAGCAGGTTGCAACGCCTTGTCCAAAATAGCCACTTCCATGCCTGTGCGGGGCCGCCCGCACGCACCGATATTCGCGTTGGGATCATCGTCGTCAGGCGAGTGCATATGGGGTGGCAACACCGTGATGCAACCAGTGACTTCACCCAACCCAAAGTACTGCACCAAAACGGGCCCTAGCTTTTGTAACGCCAGTTTCTGATCGGCGCGATACATAGGCGCACCGGCGTAAATCATGTATTTCAAGCTGCTGTGATCGAATTGATCTACAGAGGGATGCTCAACAAGCACCTTCACAATCGTCGGCACCGTGAAAAGATTAGTGACGCGGTAGCGCTCCACCAACACCCAAAACACCGCCGGTTCAAGCCGCTCGCCCGGCATCAATATCGACGCCGCACCACGCGCCACATTCAACAGCGCGTGAATGCCTGCGCCATGTGACAACGGCGCCACCACAATCGAACAGTCTGTTTCTCGGGTACCGGGTATCAAATCAGCCAAATGATTCGTGATCACGAATGCCAATTGGCCGTGAGTCAGTATCCCCGCTTTGGGTTTGCCGGTCGTGCCTGAAGTGTAAAAAAACCAAGCTGGATCATTTTCCGTGACCACCGCCGCTTCAAAATCGCAACCTAAGTGCGCTTGCACCAAATGTTCGTAATCGTGCTCGCCACCTCGTGGTTTGCCAATCGCAACCACATGGGCCAAATCCGCACTGGCAGCACGAACCGCGTCCACGTGATCAGGAAAGACATCCTCATAGACCATGACCGTGGCGCCACTGCTTTGGCCGAGATAAGCCACCTCATCAGGCGTTAACCGAAAGTTTGTCGGCACCCACACGCAGCCTAGACGAAACGCCACCCAACCGAGTTCAAACGTTTGTAAACCGTTGCGTGTTTGTGTGAGGATTCGGTCGCCCCGACGCACGCCCAATGCCTCGAGCGCAGCACACATGGCGTTTACACGGGCGTTGATTTGTTGCCACGTCCAGATTTGATCTCGATGAATCAGACCTGGCAGATTGGGGTAGAGTCGTGCTGTTTGAGTCAGCAACTGACTCAGGTTCATGACTTGCGCGGCGTGCATATCAGACCGCCTGCAGCAAACTCAAGTAGTTGGCCACCGACGCGCCACCCATGTTGAAAACAGCGCCACGCTCCGCCTTCGACAGTTGCATGTCACCAGCTGTCCCAGTTAATTGCATGGCAGCCATCACGTGCATAGACACGCCCGTGGCACCAATCGGATGGCCTTTCGATTTCAAACCCCCCGAACGATTCACGGGCAGGCGGCCGTCGGCCGCGGTCACGCCATCCAAGGCCACTTGTGCACCTTGACCATACGCCGCAAGCCCCATGGCCTCATATTCCAAAAGCTCAGCGATCGTAAAGCAATCGTGCGTTTCCACAAAACTCAAGTCACTCAAAGACAAACCGGACTCAGATAAGCCCTTCTCCCAAGCCATCGCTGCCCCTTCGAAACGGGTCGGATCGCGACGGCTAAGTGGCAACCATTCGTTAACGTGGGATCGTGCGATCCACTGCACCGCAGGCACTTTGGCTTCGGTCGAGCGCTCGGTGGAAATCACCATGGCTGCCGCGCCATCAGAAACCAAAGAGCAATCTGAGCGCTTTAGTGGGCCAGCAACCACCGGATTTTTCTCTGATTCTTGCCGATAAAACTCAAAGCCCAAATCGCGTCGCAAATGAGCATAGGGATTATCCATCCCATTGTGGTGATTCTTGGCGGCAATGGTTGCTAGCGCATCTGATTGATCGCCATGCTTGGCGAAATAGGCCTTGGCTATCTCACCAAAAACCCCTGCAAATCCACCTGGAATACTCGCCTCTTCTTTCACATAGGAGCACTTCAGCAGAATGTCGCCGATCTGAGCATTGGGCAAGGTATTCATCTTCTCGAAACCCACCACCAGCACGTTCTTCATCCGGCCAGCCGCCACGGCGTCAAGAGCCGTCCAAATCGCCGCCGAGCCGGTCGCGCAAGCATTTTCCAAGCGAACAGCTGGCACGTGACGCAGAGCCGGTATTGCCACCCCGACCATCGCCCCACCGAAATCTTGCGGTACAAAGCCACCGTTAAACGTACCGACAAAAATACCGTCAATCGCCTCTGGCTCCAAGCCCGATGACTCGATAGCGGCCATTGCAGATTCCGCAATCAGTGCCTCTATATCGACGTTATCGTGCTTACCAAACTTGGTGTGTCCCCAACCCACAATCATCGGTGTTTTCACTCACTACCCCCAAGAACCAAAGAACCCAAGAACCAAAGAACTCATTCAGTGACCGAGTCAACAAATCCCGGCTCAACCCGCACACTACGCAGTCACTGATATCTTACTTCTTTCTCGTCGGCGGCAAATCGGTGCAATGGCCGTCGGCGGCTTCAGCCGCAAGTCCGACGGACTCACCCAATGTCGGATGGGGGTGAATGGTTTTACCAATATCCACCGAGTCAGCACCCATCTCAATGGCCAAGGCCACTTCACTGATCAAGTCACCCGCATTGGTGCCCACGATCCCACCGCCAACAATCCGGCCGCTGGCTTGGTCAAACAGTAACTTAGTGAATCCCTCGTCGCGACCATTGGCAATGGCCCGCCCGGAAGCCGCCCAAGGGAACATGCCTTTCTTGATTTTGAGACCCTCTTTTTTGGCTTCTTCTTCGGTCACGCCGACCCACGCCACCTCGGGATCTGTGTAGGCCACCGATGGAATCACGCGGGCATCGAAATAGCTCTTCTCACCAAAGGCCGCCTCAGCGGCAACATGACCTTCGTGCACCGCCTTGTGCGCCAACATCGGTTGGCCAATGATGTCACCAATGGCAAAGATGTGCGACACATTGGTGCGCATCTGGTTATCAACCTCAATGAAGCCGCGCTCAGTAACAGCAACACCAGCTTTCTCAGCACCAATTTTCTTGCCATTGGGCGAGCGCCCAACCGCTTGAAGCACCATGTCGTAAACCAACGGTTTATCAGGTGCGCCCTCGCCTTCGAACGAGACATGAATACCATCTTTTTTGGCCTCAGCACCCACGGTTTTGGTTTTAAGCATCACTCGGTCAAAACGGTGCTCATTTTTCTTTAACCAGACCTTCACCAAATCGCGATCGGCCCCAGGCATCAACGCATCAACCATCTCCACCACGTCGAGACGAGCGCCAAGCGCCGAATAGACCGTCCCCATCTCCAAACCAATAATGCCGCCACCCACAATCAGCATGCGCTTGGGAATTTTCTCGAGCAGCAAAGCGCCGGTGGAATCAACCACCCGTGGATCGTCCGGCATAAAGGGCAACTTCACCGATTGGCTACCTGCGGCAATAATCGCCTGCCCAAACTGAATGGTTTCCGACCCCGATTGAAGTTTCACTTCAATCGAGTTCGGTCCGGTAAAAGACGCCTCGCCTTGAATGACTCTGACCTTACGCGCCTTGGCCATCCCAGCCAAACCGCCCGTCAACTTACCAATCACACCATCTTTGAAGGCGCGTAACTTATCCAAGTCAATTTTGGGTTTACCAAAACTGATGCCATGGGCTGCCATTGACTGCGCCTCTTCCATCACCGATGCGGTGTGCAGCAATGCCTTTGAAGGGATGCAACCCACGTTCAAACATACCCCGCCAAGTGTCGGGTAACGCTCAATCAAAATAACTTCCATGCCCATATCGGCTGCTCGGAACGCCGCCGAGTAACCGCCTGGACCCGCCCCCAACACGACCAACGGTCCGCTTGGTGGCTTACTGCCCGCTGCTGGGCTTGGCTTGTCTTCTGACTTAGGCTGAGGCTGAGGCTCAAGCTTAGGCTCTACCTTCGACTCGGTTTTCTTTTCAGCTTCTGGCGCTGCTTTCACTTCAGCCGCCGGCTTGGGCTCGCTTTCAGTTACCTTAGGTGCCTCAGTTACATCAGACACCTCAGCCGCCGCCTCCACCTGCAAAAGGGGGCTGCCTTGGTTAATTTTGTCACCGACCTTAACCAACACTTTCTTGACCAAACCGCCCTCAGAAGCAGGAATCTCCATTGAAGCCTTATCCGACTCTACCGTGATCAAACTATCTTCGGCGTTGATGGTGTCGCCTTCTTTGACCAAGACCTCGATTACCTCGACATCTTTAAAGTCACCGATATCAGGGACCAAAATATCTTTCAGACTCATCAGATCCCCTTTAAAGAATAATGCGACGGAAATCCGCCAGCAAAGCGCCTAGGTAAGCATTAAAGCGGGCCGCTGCCGCCCCATCAATCACACGGTGATCGTAAGACAACGACAGAGGCAACGTCAGTTCAGGCACAAAAGCTTGGCCGTTCCAAACTGGTTTCTGATAAGACTTGGACACTCCAAGTATCGCCACCTCTGGTGCATTGATGATCGGCGTGAAATGCGTGCCACCAATCCCACCAAGCGATGAAATTGAAAAGCAACCGCCTTGCATCTGCTTGGGTGACAACTTACCGTCACGCGCCATTTTGGCCATGGCCGCCGACTCTTGAGCCAACTCAAGCACGCCTTTTTTGTCAGCATCGATAATCACGGGCACCACCAAACCATTGGGTGTGTCCGCCGCAAAGCCGATGTTGTAGTACTGCTTAAGAATCAAGTTATCGCCATCGAGCGAAGCATTGAACTCAGGAAACTTTTTCAACGCAGCCACAACCGCTTTGATCAAGAAAGCCAGCATCGTCACTTTGACGCCCGCCTTCTCATTTTCCTTATTCAGCTGTTGGCGCAACGCTTCTAACTCGGTGATGTTGGCTTCGTCGTTGTTAGTGACATGCGGAATCATCACCCAATTGCGATGCAGGTTCGCGCCTGATAGCTTTTTAAGACGCGACAGCGGCTTAGACTCAACCGCGCCGAACTTCGTGAAATCCACTTTTGGCCAAGGCAATAAATCCAAACCAACGCCGCCACCCGTTTTTGCCCCACTCGCAGCGGCACCCCCTTGCAAGGCAGCCTTCACAAAACCTTGCACATCTTCTTGAGAAATCCGACCTTTGGGCGCAGTGCCCGTGACCAAACCGAGATCAACGCCTAGTTCGCGAGCAAATTTGCGTACCGAAGGCGAGGCATGAGGCAACTGACCCGGCGAAGACGGCACTTGTGCCGCAACTGCTGCTGCTGGCGGTGCCGCCGGTTGTGACGTCGCTTGGATCTTTGCTTCAGGCGTCACTTCAGGCGCCTCTGCTTCGACGGCTTTCTCTTCTTTGGGGGCTTCAGGTGCAGCAGCCGGTGCAGGCGCGGCAGACGACTCCGTTGCAGCCGCCTTGGCCTGCATGATGATATCGCCCTTGTTGATCTTGTCGCCAACCTTGACATCGATCTTGACGATCTCGCCACCCGCGGAAGCCGGAATCTCCATCGAAGCCTTATCAGACTCCACCGTAATCAAACTATCTTCGGCCTTAATGGTGTCACCCACCTTAACCAAAACCTCAATGACCTCTACGTCTTTAAAATCACCGATGTCCGGCACCTTAATGGCGGTCAGGTTACTCATACATTCTCTCCTCACTCGCGCTGAATTAGGCGCGCGCCGGGTTAACTTTATTTGGATCTATCTTGTATTTGGCAATCGCCTTGGCAGAAACATCGGCCTTTAATTTGCCCTCTTTTACCAAGGCATGCAAGGTCGCGAGCACCACAAAATGACGGTCTACCTCGAAGTGTTCCCGGAGCTTCGTGCGGAAATCTGATCGGCCAAACCCGTCCGTGCCTAGCACTTTAAACTGTCGACCCTCAGGCATGTAAGGCCGGATTTGATCCGCAAACACTTTCATATAGTCTGTGGAAGCCACAATAGGACCTTCGCTATCTGAGAGCTGAGCCGTCACAAAGGGCACCTGCTGCTTCTCGGTCGGATGCAACATGTTGTACCTTTCGCAATCCATGCCATCTCGGCGCAGTTCGGTAAAGCTAGTGGCACTCCAAACGTCAGCCTGAACGTCCCAATCCTTCTCTAACAACTCGGCCGCGGCGAGAACCTCACGCAAAATTGTGCCTGAACCCATTAATTGGGCGCGCACGGCACCCTTGGCACGGGGCTTACTCGATGGACGGATTTTGTAGATGCCCTTCAAAATGCCTTCTTCGTCGCCTTTCTTTAATCCCGGCTGTGGGTAGTTCTCATTCATCAGCGTCAGGTAGAAGTAGACGTTTTCTTGATCTTCGACCATGCGCTTCAAGCCGTGCTGCACGATCACCGCCACCTCATGGGCGAAGGTCGGATCATAGGACACACAATTCGGGATCGTTGAAGACAACAAATGGCTATGACCATCTTCGTGCTGCAGGCCCTCGCCGTTTAATGTCGTGCGACCGGCTGTCCCACCCAACAAGAACCCGCGTGCTTGCATATCACCGGCTGCCCACGCCAAGTCACCGATACGCTGGAAACCAAACATCGAGTAATAAATGTAGAACGGAATCATGATGCGATTGTTGGTCGAGTACGACGTGGCTGCCGCAATCCACGAGCTAAAGGCGCCCGCCTCATTGATACCCTCTTGCAGAAGTTGGCCGTTGGCCGCCTCTTTGTAGTACATCACTTGTTCTTTATCGACCGGCACATACTTCTGGCCTTCTGGGGCATAAATACCAATCTGGCGAAACAAGCCTTCCATACCGAAGGTACGCGACTCATCCGCCAAAATAGGCACCACGCGGGGCCCAATCTCTTTGTCGCGAAGGATTTGGTTCAGTCCGCGCACAAACGCTTGAGTGGTCGAAATCTCGCGACCCTCAGACGTGGGATCTAGGATCGGGCGAAACACTTCAAGGGCCGGCACTTTTAGGTTTTCGTCAGCCTTGGTACGTCGCTTAGGCAAATAGCCCCCAAGTTCTTTACGACGCTCGTGCAGGTACACCATTTCCGGTGAATCCTCGGCGGGTTTGAAGTAAGGAATAGCCGCCAACTCATCATCAGGCACTGGAATGTTGAACCGGTCACGAAATTCGCGAATCGACTCAAGGTCGAGTTTCTTTTGTTGGTGAGCTGGGTTTTGACCTTGCGCCGAATGGCCCAATCCATAACCCTTAATGGTCTTGGCCAGAATTACCGTTGGTTGGCCTTGGGTTTTAACAGCCGAATCAAAGGCAGCAAATACTTTATGGGGGTCGTGGCCGCCACGATTTAAACGCCAAATGTCCTCGTCACTCATGCGCGAGACCATTTCCAAGAGCTTGGGGTGTTTACCAAAAAAGTGCTCACGCACGAACTTGCCATCGTTGGCCTTAAATGCTTGGTACTCACCATCCAAGGCCTCTTCCATGACTTTTCTTAAGATGCCTTCTTTGTCACTGGCCAAGAGCGGATCCCAGTATCCGCCCCATATCAGCTTAATAACATTCCAGCCGCTACCCCGGAAATCACCTTCGAGCTCTTGGATGATTTTGCCATTACCGCGGACAGGACCGTCAAGGCGTTGCAAATTGCAATTCACCACAAAAATCAAATTGTCCAACTTCTCACGAGCGGCCAAACTGATAGCACCCAATGACTCGGGTTCATCCATTTCACCGTCACCACAAAACACCCAAACTTTGCGCTTGCTGGTGTCAGCAATACCGCGCGCGTGCAGATACTTTAGAAACCGGGCTTGATAGATGGCCATCAAAGGCCCCAATCCCATGGATACGGTCGGGAACTGCCAGAACTCTGGCATCAGCTTAGGGTGCGGATAGGACGACAATCCTTTGCCGTCGACTTCTTGACGGAAGTTATCGAGCTGGTCTTCGGTCAAACGACCTTCAAGGTAGGCGCGACCATAGACACCGGGAGAAGAGTGGCCTTGGAAATACACCAAGTCACCACCATGCTCCGCACTATCGGCGTGCCAGAAGTGATTTTGTCCACAACCGATCATGGTGGCCAAAGAAGCAAACGACGCAATGTGGCCGCCCAAGTCACCACCATCGGCAGGGTTGTGCTTGTTCGCTTTAACCACCATCGCCATGGCATTCCAGCGGATGTAACTGCGTATCTTGGCTTCTAGTTCTAGATTGCCTGGGTGCTTAGGCTCTAAGCCCGCTGGGATCGTATTTTGATAGGCGGTGTTCGGAGAAAAAGGAATATGGGTACCTGAGCGGCGTGCCATATCAATCAAACGCTCTAACAAATAGTGAGCGCGCTCAGGCCCCTCGCGATCTAAAACTGCTCCCAACGCGTCCATCCACTCCTGCGTCTCAAGCAAGTCAGGGTCATTGGCAGCATCAAACGCCTGCGCAGAATTGGCCATCGCTATCTCCTTAGTTATTGCGCAAGTGACCTGCAATGGCCTCCTAACGCTAATCTATGTTTTGGCCATTCTATGGGCAGTCTAGAAAGTCGGCAACCAAAATTTCATCATTTGAATGCATTTTTTATAATGTGAAATATAAGACGTGATTATGTCCATTCACCCCACTAAATTAACGAATCGCACGAACGTCTTAAACAAACTGCGTAAAATGCCATGAACATCTTAGGGACGCTGTGAGTCAATGCGACAACCCCAAAAATCGGTAATATCTACCCCTTTTCAAGAACACGCCCGCCTGCGACGCCGCCGCTGGTATTGGCTGGCACCGGTTTTGGTCTTGGTGCTGTACGCCCTAGTCATGGGTGCCTTCTTTTGGTTGCAACAGATTCGCGAAGACAGCGTCATGTTTGTCACAATAGACCAGGAGATGCGCCAACAGCAACTCTTGTGGGTCGTCATTGGTTTATCTGTGGTCATTGTGATCGCCCTGTTGGCGCTTTGGCGATATACCAAACACAGAACGCAAACAGAGGCCGCGCTGACGGCCGAGACCGCCTTTCGGCGCGCGATGGAGAACTCCATGTCTACGGGCATGCGAGTTCTCGACCTCGAAGGCAGAATCGCTTACGTGAACCCCGCGTTTTGTCGAATGATTGGCTGGAACGAAGCCGATTTGATTGGTCGTCGCCCACCCTTTCCCTACTGGGTTCCTGGTCAATACGAATCCCATCGCCAGACCCTTGACGGCGTCTTGGCTGGTAAAACCCCAAGCAGCGGCATTGAACTCGAAGCACAGCGCCGTGATGGCTCACGCTTTACGGCTCGCATGTATGTTTCGCCATTGCTCGCACCCGATAGCAGCCAAATCGGTTGGATGACTTCTATGACCGACATCACCGAACCGCGACGGATTCGTGAAGCATTGACCGCGGCTCACGAACGTTTCATGACCGTTCTTGAAAGCCTTGACGATGCAATCACAGTCACCGCTGATACGGCCGATGGCGTGGAGCTTTTGTTTGCTAACCGGACCTACCGTAGTCTTTTTGGTGCCCAAACCAGCGGGCACCAAGAACTACTGGCCGGCAGACGCGGACGCGCCAACGACGAATCGGTTGAAGTTTATTCATCACGCGTTGAGCGTTGGTTTGAAGTGCAGCACCGTACCCTGGCTTGGACCGATGGTCGCCGCGTTCGCATGCAAGTGGCCCGAGACATCACCGAGCGCCGTGGTCACGAAGAGGCCTCTCGCATTCAACAAGAAAAAATTCAGCTCACCAGCCGATTAACCACCATGGGTGAAATGGCCTCTTCCTTGGCGCATGAGTTAAATCAGCCACTCACTGCCATTAGTAACTACAGCATGGGTGCTGTGGCCATGTTGAAATCGGGGCAAATCGATCCTAAGAAACTGTTACCGGCGCTCGAAAAAGCCGCCGCACAGGCTCAGCGAGCAGGCAAAATCATCAGTCGCATCCGCGACTTCGTCAAGCGCAGTGAACCGCAGCGCCAAGAAGTCGATATCCGAATTATTGTCGAGAACGCCATGAGCTTGGCCGAGATCGACGCGCACAAACGCGGCATCGAAATCGTTCACCAACCACTGACCGAGCCCCCTTCTGTGTTCGCAGACCCGATCTTGATAGAACAAGTGCTGCTGAACTTAATTAAAAACGGCATAGAATCGATGGAACAGAGCGAACAACGCGCACTGACCGTCAAAGTCAGCCATCAAGAAAACACCATGGAGATCGCCGTCATTGATGCCGGGCACGGCGTGACCGATCCAGATCGCCTTTTTGAGCCGTTTTTTAGCACCAAATCAGAAGGACTGGGCATGGGTCTAAACATTTGTCGCACTATCATCGAGTCACACCACGGGCAGTTGTGGGCCACCAAAAACCCCGAAGGCGGCACAATCTTTCGGTTCACGCTACCATGTGCGCCAAAAGGCACGCCGCAAACTGCAACCGCTAGCCACAAAAAAAACAACACCACTGAGGAGTTTCACGCATGAATCTGCCGCCCACCGCGAGTACTGTCTATATCGTTGACGATGACGAAGCCGTCCGTGACTCCCTGCGTTGGTTGCTAGAAGCCAACACCTATCGTGTCAAAGCTTTCATGAGCGCCGAGGCCTTTCTAGCCGAGTACCGCGAAGACCAACCCGGCGTCCTCATCGTCGACGTTCGCATGCCCGGCATGAGCGGACTGCAACTTCAAGAAGAGCTTCTGGCTCGCAACTCTTTGATGCCGGTTGTGTTCATCACCGGACACGGCGACGTACCCATGGCGGTTAACACCATGAAGAAAGGTGCTGTTGATTTCTTAGAGAAACCGTTCAATGAGACCGACTTGCGTGAAATCGTCTCACGCATGTTTGAACAAGCCAACACCAATCTACGTAAATTCACGGTCAAACGCGAACACGATGCCATGCTCGCGCGCCTAACCGCAAGAGAGCAGCAAGTCTTAGAACGCATCGTCGCTGGGCGCTTAAATAAACAAATCGCCGACGATCTAGGCATCAGCATCAAGACGGTTGAGGCGCACCGCGCCAACATCATGGAAAAACTGCAAGTCACCACGGTGGCAGATCTCATGAAAGTCGCTTTGGCAGGAGACGCGGCTAAATGACATTGGCAGCAAAGGCAAACATCATTGACGGCAAACAACTCGCCGCACAAATCCGTGAACAAGTCAGGCTTGATACACAGAAGCTTGCCAGCAAAAACATCAAACCCGGCTTGGGTGTCATCCTCGTCGGAGAAAACCCCGCATCCGCTGTCTACGTAAAGAACAAAGTCGCCGCCTGCGAACAGGCTGGGTTTCACTCCGAGCTGCAGCGCCACCCCGACACCCTAAGCGAGGCTGATCTACTCAAGCAGATCCAAGACCTCAACGACAATCCGCAAATACACGGCATCTTGGTGCAATTGCCTTTGCCCAAGCACATCGACGCCCACAAAGTGATTGAAACCATCGCCGCTAGCAAAGACGTCGACGGCTTTCATGTCAGCAATGCCGGCCTATTGATGACCGGCAATCCACGCTTTAGACCCTGCACGCCATACGGCATCATGAAAATGCTAGAGGCTTATAACGTATCGCCTTGGGGCGCACACGCCTGCATCGTGGGTGCAAGCAACATTGTCGGCAAGCCCATGGCTATGCTGTTGCTTGCAGCTGGCGCCACGGTCACCATATGTAACTCCAAAACCCGTGACCTTGCCCACCACACGCAACACGCCGACATCCTCGTGGTTGCCACTGGAAAGCCCAACATGATTACCGGCGACATGATCAAACCGGGCGCAACCGTGATTGACGTCGGTATCAACCGACAAACAGACGGCAAGTTGTGTGGCGACGTCGACTTTGAAACCGCCAAAACCGTCGCCGGCGCCATCACCCCCGTTCCTGGCGGTGTCGGTCCCATGACCATCGCCATGCTGCTCGTCAACACGCTAGAGGCCGCCGAGCGGTCGCTGTTGGCTTGAGAGTCTTATGTGAGCAGCCAGCGATGAACCCATAACAGCAACAGCAACAACAGACTCACAGACACAACAGACACAACAGATACAACAGACACACCCAACCGAACCGCGTGCATAATTTGGGTCTTGTCGAAACCCATGTGCAAGCCCCTGTGAAAGCCCCTCCCTGTGAAAGCCCCAGTAAAAGCCCCCACTTAAATCAAGCCTGATGGAATGAGATGGAATGACCATGACCTGTACCTATCCGTTGAGTGGTCCAAGATCAGATGACACCAATCGTCTGGTTCTGTTGCTCTCACTTTTGCTACTGCTCGTCATTTCACCTACTGTCCTGGCGCACGCTGTCGCACAAGGCGACAAAGGCTACATTCAGGAAATTAGCGGTGTTCATTTTTTACCGTTTGTGTATCTGGGTGCCAAACACATGGTGACGGGATACGACCACATCCTATTCCTGCTTGGCGTGGTTTTCTTTTTGTACCGAATCAAACACGTCGCGCTATACGTAACACTGTTTGCGGTTGGCCACTCTACTACCATGCTGTTGGGCGTTTATTTCAACATCGGCATCAACAGTTACATCATTGATGCCATCATCGGTCTATCGGTTGTTTACAAGGCCCTAGACAACATTGGGGCCTATCAGCGATTTTTTGGGTTTCAGCCAAACCCCAAAGCCGCGACCTTCATATTCGGTCTTTTTCATGGTTTTGGGTTGTCCACCAAAATCATGGAATACAACATTTCAACTGACGGGTTGATTCCAAACTTATTGGCTTTCAACGTGGGTGTGGAAATCGGTCAACTTGTCGCACTAAGCGCCATTCTGATTGTCATGGGATTTTGGCGCCGTTCGATAGGGTTTTTCAAGCATGCCTATAGCGCCAATGTTGTCATGATGAGCGCTGGATTTATGCTGATGGGTTATCAAATTGCAGGCTACTTCGTTTCAAAAGGTATCTGAGCATGTACAACACACCCTTGCCAACCCAAGCAGAATTGCCAACGACGGCTCGTCTACTGCGCTCCACCATCATTGCGCTGATATCAGCCATCATCATTTTGGTGGCATTTATCTTGCCGTCAGAGTACGGCATTGATCCGACTGGCATTGGCAAGAAACTCGGTCTGACGGAGATGGGCCAGATAAAAGTACAGTTGGCTGCCGAAGCTGAGGCCGAGGCCGCAGCCGAAGCAAACGAAACAATCAAACCCACGCCTGAGCCCACACCTGAGTCCGCACCTGCACCCACAACTGCACTCACGGCCGAAGACAAACCCGAACCCAAGCCAGCAACCGCACCTCAAGCTGCACCACCAGCACCAGCACCAGCACCAGCACAAGCACAAGACACACAGATGGCAACAGCAGCAGCAACCGTTTCAGCACCCGTGTCAGCAACAACCAATCAAGAAAAGCCAGTTGACACAGCCGTCAAAACAGATGAAGTCAGTTTTACGCTAAAACCAGGCCAAGGCGCTGAATTCAAGCTCGTCATGAAATCAGGTGCTAAAGCGAATTACAGCTGGACCGCCAATGGTGCCGTGGTCAACTTTGACACGCATGGTGATGGTGGAGGCCGTTCCATAACCTACGAAAAAGGCCGCGGTGTCCCAAGCGATGAAGGCATACTCGAAGCGGCATTTGAGGGTAATCACGGTTGGTTTTGGCGCAATCGCACCAAATCAGACGTCACGGTCACTCTCAAGACCAGCGGAGACTACATCGAGCTCAAACGTCTTATTTGACCCCTCATGCAATCCAGCCGTTTGAGCAGCGGCGAACAAGCCACCCCAAAATAAACCGCACCACACGAGAAATTCAAAAATTCCAGTGTCATTAAGCTATCTATTGGTTCTCAATTCCATTTAAGTTTACACATAACAACAATAACGTTGTTTACTGTAGACTTAAATTATCCTTATGTTTTGATGACGGTTAAAAACAGCACGCTTAGCTGACTAAACAAATACGCTAATGACTCGCACCGCAATCCTAAAAGTACTGGCAGAGCAAGATCGCCCTGGGCGTCATGTCTTTACGATTCATGAGCTGGCGAAACTACTCTATGCCACCGATCAAACGGCTGCTCTCAAAGCAACCCTCCAGCGGATGACGCGCGATGGTTTGCTCATCCGCGGTGCCAAAGGCATTTATGTCTATGCGCTATCTAGGCACCTCGGCGAGGACACCATCGAACTGGTCGCCAAACAAATGCGCCGTGGTGAATACAACTACATCTCACTTGAATCAGCTCTCTCAGAATATGGTCTCATTTCACAGATCCCAGTTGACCGCCTGACGCTGATGACCACCGGTCGATCGGGCGAATATCGAACGCCCTTTGGCGTCATTGAGTTAGTCCACACCAAACGCCCACTCAAAGCCTTACTTGACAGCATGATTGAGCGTAAGCGACCGCTGCGCTTTGCAACCAAAGCAGCAGCCTTACGAGACTTGCGACGGGTTGGAAGAAAAAACACCTCATCGATAAAGAGGCATGCAATGAAACCGAAAGCTGAAGACTGAAAACTGAAAACTTCATCGCCCTAGTCGGTCGTGTGATGGCATCTGGCAGACTCGCACAAATGCGACCGGTTGTTGAAAAAGAATGACTGCATGACGACATTCTCTATTGTTTGGATCAGGCCAATCTTCCGGATGAATTGGTTTTTCAAGGGGGCACAGCCCTGCGCCTATACTTTGGCGCGCGTGCCTAAAACACCGCATCCTACCGCTCCCAGAACTCATCAACGATCAACGTTTTTTAAGCGAAATGCGTCGCTTCATTCCCATGGACGTTTTTGATCGAACCCTTGCCCAAGACAAATTCACTATTTATCTCGAACAGACCGTCACATCCCTACTGCAGTCGGTACAAAAGGTGCTCTATTCAGATGAGCCTAACCCAACGTCTGAGCCTCCTTTCCGGCTTTAGCCTAAGCTCTTCCTTCTTGCCCCGATTTAAGCAAGGGTTTTGAGGCAACCAGCTCCAAAGGTCATTACACTTTTGATATGACGTTATCGAAGCAATCCAAGCAATTCAAGCAATCCAAGCTATCAACGCAAAAGTAACCCAGACGTTGCACATCGGGCGTAAAGTTAAATCCAGAACCAACACGGAAGCGAACAATCAACGACATGAAGACTCCTTCAGCTATTACCACCCCTGCTGCCACCCCTGCCACCGCCACCGCCACTGATAGCCAGTTGGCCAACAATCCCTTGATGGTGCCGATCAGCGAATTGATCAACTATGCCGACATTGAACCGGCGCATGTGGTGCCCGCGATTGAGGCACTGCTCAAGTCTGCCCGTGCAACCATTGATACGGGTGCCGCACCCAGCCTACCCCCACTCTGGGATGAGGTTGTTACACCGCTCGACGACGCCAACGAACCACTGTGGCGTGCGTGGTCAGCAGTTGGTCATTTGAAGTCGGTGATCAATACGCCTGAGTTGAGACAAGCCTATAACGACATGCTCGGTCCAGTTAGCGAATACGCCACTTGGGTCGGTCTACACGAAGGCCTATTCAAGCAATACAAGCGGCTACAAGCCAGTCCCGACTTTTTGGCGTGGCCGGCGGTCCGCCAGCGCGTGATCGAACTGGCCATTCGCGACTTCCGCCTGAGCGGTGTTGAGCTAGAGGGCGAAGACCGCGCCCGCTTCGCAGAAAATGCCGAGCGCCAGTCACAAGTTTCACAAAAATTCTCAGAAAACGTCTTGGATGCCAACGACGCTTGGTCCCTCACGGTTGACGAGCTCAGCACGCTCGACGGGATCCCCAAAGACGCCATCGAGGCCTTTAAATCGGCTGCCGAGGCAGACCCAGATATTGACACCACACAAGGCGATCGCTACAAAATCACCCTGAAAATGCCGAGCTACCTGCCGGTCATGCAATACGGCACCAACCGACCATTACGACACACACTCTACAAAGCCTATGCCACCCTCGCCTCAGATCAAGGCGACCCGCAGTACGACAACGCGGCTTTGATAGAGGAGTCCCTCGCCTTACGCGCAGAGAATGCCAAGTTACTGGGGTTCAACCATTTCGCCGCATTGCAGCTTGAAACCCGCATGGCAGACACTGCCGAAGAAGTCTTGGACTTCCTGCGCAAGCTCGCCGCCCGGGCCCTACCCTATGCCCACCGTGATCTTGAAGAACTCAAGGCGTTTGCCAAAGACACCTTGCAACTTGATCCACTCGAGCCTTGGGACGTAGGCTTTGCCTCAGAAAAGCTTCGGCAGGCCAAGTACGCCTATTCCGAAGACGAGGTCAAACAATACTTCACCGAACCAAAAGTCGTCGCCGGCCTATTTGATTTGGTCAACCATTTGTTCTCGGTAACACTGACAGATATCGATCTGCCCACATGGCATGAAGACGTGCGTGCCGCCAAGGTAGAAAACAAAAACGGCGACATCATCGGCTACCTCATCATTGACCTCTATGCCCGTAGTGGCAAACAAGGCGGTGCTTGGGTTGGCAGCGAACGCAATCGCCGCAAAACCCACTCTCACCTAAGCACCCCCGTCGTTTACCTAACGTGTAATTTCGCCAAGGGTCAAGGCGGCAAACCCGCCCTGTTGACACACGACGACGTCATCACCCTATTTCACGAATCCGGTCACGCCCTGCACGCCCTGCTCTCTGACGTTGATGAGCCAGGCGCAAGCGCCTTTGCCGCGGTTGAATGGGATGCCATTGAGTTGCCCTCACAGTTCATGGAGAACTTCTGCTGGGAGTACGACGTCCTAAAAAACCTGAGTGCCCATGTCGATACCCAAGAGCCCTTGCCGCAAGCGCTTTTCCAAAAACTCAAATCTGCCCGAAACTTCCAAAGCGGTATGCAGACGGTGCGCCAGATTGAATTCTCATTGTTTGACATGTTGCTACACCACCAGCCCGAAGGCTTAGGTATTGGGGAAGTCATGGCAACGTTAGACACCGTCAGAAACGAAGTGGCCGTCATCAAACCACCGAGCTGGCACCGTTTCCCCCATGCCTTCACCCATCTCTTCGCCGGCGGCTATGGTGCCGGCTACTACAGCTACAAATGGGCCGAGGTGCTCTCCGCTGATGCCTTTGGTGCCTTCGAAGAAGCCCAAAGCACCCTTGACCCCACCACGGGCGAACATTTCAAGCGTGAAATCCTCGCCGTCGGCGGCATGCGCCCTGCTAGCGAATCATTCAAAGCCTTCCGCGGCCGCGATCCCAGCATTGACGCACTGCTGCGTCACAGCGGCATGGTGGAGACCGACTAGCAAACGATCAGCAACGTTGAACAAAAAAACCTCAAGTAAACCTGTTCGGCGGTATCTTTAGACAACCAATCGGGCGACATCTGTCGCCCGATTGGTTGTGTTTGAGAGTGGGCCTGCTAGCAAATACTAGGCACCGCTAAGCAATGATAAAGAATGCTAAACAACACAGGCCGCTGACGGCTATCAAAAAGGCCGCAGCAAAAAAGCAGTACCAAAACGGCAGCACCAAAATGGTAGTACCAAAACGGCAGTACCAAAAAGTGGTTAGTGGTCCCCGACAAAAAGGGTCTAATCCTACTATGGAAACAATGGAATTCTTGGTACACTAAGCGATCAATGTTTGCATCTCGAAATCAACCAAGTAACTCTACCTAGAGACACCCATGTCCAAGCTTAGCGTTAAAGAAAGAATGGTTAGATCGATCGCCTTACGCAAGGGCGAAGTCGTTATGCGCGATGATTTCAAGACCATGGGAAGTGCCAGCCAAGTGAGCCGTGCCCTCAAAGCGTTGATTGAAGATGGAAAGATCATCCGTTTGGGCTATGGCACCTACGCTAAGTCCCGGCCAAGCAAGCTCTCCGGCAAACCTGTGGCTCGTGTAACACTTGCAGAATTAGGGCAAGAAGCATTGCAAAAACTGGGGGTTACTGTTCGGCTCGGTCGAGCGCAAGCCGAATATGCCTCAGGCAAAACCACACAAATTCCTGTTCGCACCACGTTCAATACGGGGCAGCGACGCATCACCCGCAAGATCACCATAGGTATCAGCACTATCCGCTATGAAAACGATTACAACGCAAGAACATGATTCAATCACAGATGCCATCGGCGAAGGTTTAACCACGCTGGCCGAAGCCATAATAGAAAAAGATCTACTACTCACAGAAGTCCTACAAGCCATTCAAACCATAGACCGAGAAGAGTTCGGCTTGGTCTTTTGTGGTGGTACATGTCTGTCCAAAGCGCATGGACTGATTGATCGAATGTCTGAGGACATCGATTTCAAACTGGTCCTGCCCGAGGGCTTGTCGCGCAACGCGCGAAGCCCTCGGCTAAGTCAATACAAAAAACGGCTAGCCAGAGACTTTGAACTGATGGGCTTTGACGTGCCAGCAGATAAGATAGTGGCGCGCGATGAAAACAGCTATGTGTCCCTAAACCTGCACTACAAAAGCCTTTTCCCGGCGGTGGCAAGCCTGCGCACAGAGATCAAAGTCGAACTCAATGCTCGCTCACCCGTTCTGCCTACCGAGATGTTAACCATTCGCTCAATGCTCTCCATCTTGACCAAGCAAACAGCAACCGAGGTGCCTATTGAGTGCATCAGTGTTGAGGAAACCTTGGCAGAAAAAGTACTGTCGTTTTTACGGCGCACCGCCGAAGCACGCGCCGGATGCAATCGTGGGGGCTACGATAATCGCTTGGTTCGTCACCTGTATGACGTCAGAGCCATCGCACGCGTAACCAAGAGTCTTGAGTTGTCCCAGGCTCACTTCGCCACCATGGTGGCAGGTGATGGCGCCCAGTACCGCAATCAAAACCCAGCCTTCGAGCAAGATCCGGCCGGGCAGATGCGAGGCGTCTTAGTAGCGCTACAAAGCGAATCCACCACCTTTGAGCGCGACTACTTGCTATTCGTCGACGAGCTTGTGTTTGGGGAATCCGTGCCATTTGCCGAGGCCAGCGCTGTATTTAGTGAGCTAGCTTCGCAACTCATCTCCGCATTGCCTGATAGTCAGCCACCGACGAAAGCCTTCACTTAATCACTTAATCACTTGGCCGCTTAGCCGCTTAGCCGCACAGGCGGGTCGGAGAGCCTAGCGGTTAAAACACGAATAAAACACGGTTAAATCACGGTTAAAACACCCACCACGCAAAGTGACTAAACCACTCTTTCAACCAAAGCGACCATGATTACTTCACGACACAACCTGCACCACCTTCATGACCACAGCACAAGTCACCATCAAGGCGCCTTAAACCACCGAGCCACCGACCAAGGATCAGGCCGCTCGGCGGGGATCACTCGATTTTTAGGGGTGCCCACTCCCAAGTAACCCACAAACTGATATTCCAGCGTGTCAAATCCAAAGTGCTCAGCCATCTCATCGGTGTAGCTGCCTAAACCCGTACTCCAATACGCCGAGTAACCCATCGCATGCATGGCATTCTCGAAATTCATCACGGCTGCACCCATGGAAAGCGTTTGCTCGACAACCGGCACCTTTGGGTGATCATGCTGCACATGGTGAGCCATTGCCACCATCAGCGGCAGGTCTTTGAGCCAGGCACGCGTTGAAGCCTGCTTTTGCGGTGCCATGGGTGCCCCTGTCGCCTCAAGCACAGACATCGCTTTTTCACCCACAGCCACAATATCAGGCTGCCCAACCAGCACAAAACGCCAACTGCGCAACTTGGAGTGATCAGGCGCACAAACCGCCGCCGCCAACGCCTGTTCGATCTGCGACTCGCTTGGACCGGGTAATCCCACCATTTTCACAGAACGACGTGTCAACATCGTGGAAACTTCAGACAACTCAGACAAACTTTCAGCAGATTCACGCATTACCTTTCCTCACTTGTCGCCGTTCAAACACAATAACCATCATTCTATACAAACCCGCTGTGCCCTCACCCCCAATCATCCCCCCGATCGCCCCGCGAGATGTTTAAATAACAACACACTCAATCAATAGACAACGCAATGAGCACATCCAACGTAACCGTCAGCAGCCACAACGAAGACCTAGAGTTACTCCACACGCGGCAGATTGACTTGCGGTTCTACAAACGCAAGGATGACCTGTACGAAGTGGTCGGCCATTTCACCGACAAAAAGACGTATCCGTTTCGCCTACAACTCGCCCAAGAGGACCTACCCGCTGGCGAGCCAGTGCACGACATGGAACTGCGCATGGTGATCGACGACGACCTCACCATATATGACATCAAAGCCACGATGAACGCCACGCCTTTTGGGGTCTGTCGTGAAGCACAAAACACACTAGCACCCCTCAAAGGCCTGCGCATCGCCGCCGGCTGGAATAAAAAAGTTCGCGAAATCCTCGGTGGCAGCGCCTCTTGCACCCACCTCATGGAACTACTCGGCCCCATGGCTACCACCGCCTTCCAAGGTTTGGCGCCCAAACGCCTTGAGGAAATCGAGCGCCCAGAAAACGAACCCCTTCGGCAAGCCAAGATCAACAGCTGTTATGCCTATAGCGAGAATCGGGTGGTGGTCGCAAGACTGTGGCCGCACCTAGCCAAACAGCCAAGCAAAGCGCAATAAACAGCATGAGAAAGAGCATCAAGAAAACCGGGAACCAAATCACCTGCTAACTTTCCAATTAATATGAGAAAAGTGCTTTAAACATCGCATTTTTCTGCGTTTCTTTTCTGCACTTCAAGTGCTCCACATTTTCACCACATCATCATCAATTCGTCAAAGCATCGTGACCACAGCTAACTCCTCTTGGACGACAAGTCCGCTCAAGCGCTGGCTTGCCCTGATTACCCTCGGCCTAGCGGGCTTACTCGTCGGCTGCTCAGAGCGCTCGCCTGAGTGGAACCTATACGACGTCAAGGGGCATTTGCCTGACTTGTCATTTGAACTGCAAGCCGCAGGCGGCACAACCTTCACAGAAAAAGACCTCGAAGGCAAAACCGTCCTCATGTTCTTTGGCTACGCCAGCTGCCCTGACATTTGCCCCACCACCATGGCCCAACTGAGCCAGATCGTCACAAACCTCGGAGACAACGGTCAAGACGTACGCATCGTCTTCGTGAGCGTCGACCCCCACCGTGATACCCCTGACGTTCTGCAAGAATATGTCAACGCCTTTAACCCCAACGCCATTGGCCTAACTGGTAACGTGCCTACCATCGCTCGGTTAGCCAAGAAATACCGTATCGCCTATCAAATAGAAAAGCCCAAACCCGGTGACGACGCAGACATCTACAACGTCACACACAGCCAAGGCATCTATATATTTGACAACCGAGGCCAAGCCCGCCTACTGGCTTCTGATTCCGAAGACACCGCCGCCTTCACCGCCGACGTGCAGAAACTCATTAATGAGACCAGCTGATCCAATCAATCACAAAGCAAATCAACAGCTATAAATCTCAACAGACCCTTGTATCAATAGGCCTATTTCTTTAGGCCGCTTTGCACCGCATGCCTTTGGCGGTGTGACTTTTACGCGTACTACGAAACGCCTACAACCAAAAATAAACAATAAAAGCGAGCAACAAAAAACCCGCCAAAGGCGGGTTTTTTGCATCATACGAGAACACTCAGAAGAGTGTTTAGTCGACGATTTGGATATTTGTCGCGCTAGGGCCTTTTGCGCCCTGGCCAACTTCAAATGAGACCTTTTGGTTTTCCTGGAGGCTCTTGTATCCCTCAGCCTTAATCTCTGAGTAGTGAGCAAACAAATCTTTGCCACCATCATCGGGCATGATGAAACCAAAACCTTTTTCTGAATTAAACCACTTAACAACACCGGTTGCCATAATAGACACTTCCTTGAAAATAAATAAAAAAGTAAACGCTAGACCATCAAGGAAGGGATTAGGACTTCTGGTACCGCCAGAGGCGACAGTTCAAACCGCAGCCGCGTCGCTTGAAAATCTTGCTAACTAAGTTTGGGCGCACTAGCTTCACAAGTCAATGCATTTCACGCGATTTAGCGATTAATGCGCAAATAAACCACTTTTATTAGGGAAAACACCCAAAAAACCACAGCCTCCGGACAAAAAAGACCTGTTTAGCTACTGGTTTCTGGGGCGTACGGCAGTTACATTCAGCTTTCAATCAGCTTGCAACCGGCTTTTCAGTCCACTTTCCAACCGACTTATCAAGCCACGCGTGGCGCTTTCTCAGTCGCCTCAGCCTCGTTTAGCTGGGATACCGTATCTCTCAAAGCCGTTCTCAGCCCCTCTTCAATCACCGGGTGGTAGAAAGGCATTTCAAGCATCTTATCCACGGTCATCTCCTGCTGCACGGACCAGGCTAACAAATGTGCAATGTGCTCCGCACTTGGGCCCACCATTTGCGCCCCAAGCAAGCGCCGAGTGGTGATATCGGCATACAAATGCAAGAGCCCTTTGTTCTTTAGAATGACCCGCGAACGCCCTTGACTCGCAAAGTCGATGGCCCCTGTGACGAATGAACCGCTCGCCAACTGCGCAGGCCCTTGACCAACGGCGGCAATCTGCGGATCACAGAACACCACAGCCATCGGTGTGCGCCGCAAGCCCGGCGACGCATCAGCATCAGGAAAGCGAGCCGCATTTTGACCAGCAATGTGACCTTCATCAGCCGCTTCATGCAACAAAGGCACATCGTTATTCGCGTCACCCGCAATAAATACGGGCAAGTCGCCCACTTGCATCGTCTGACGATTAAAGGCCGGGATGCCCTGCGCATTGACCACAATGCCTGCCTTCTCTAATTCCAAGCCACCGACATTGGGACGACGGCCCGTGGCAACCAGCGCATAATCAAAGCGCTCAACACACTCGCTATTATCGAGCTTGAGATAACTGATCTCCACCTCATCCCCGATACGCTTGGTCTCTGTGACGCGGGCATCAGGATCAAGATAGAACTCCTGCTGAAAAATCTTTTTGGCCGCTTGACGAACCTTTAAATCCGACAAACCGCTCAACGAACCACTCATCCCAAATACCCGCACCTCAACCCCGAGGCGTGCCAACGCCTGGCCAAGCTCCAACCCAATAACCCCTGGCCCAAACACCGCCACGCGCTTAGGCAAATCAGACCACTCGAACACATCATCATTGACGATCAAGCGATCACCGAGCGCTTTGAAAGGTGGTGGAATACTTGGACTCGACCCCGTTGCAATCACCACGGCACCCACTTCTACCTTCGTGTGGTCGTCTACCGCCAACACGGTTGGTGATTCAAATCGAGCATAACCATGTAATTTATTTTCTGCCGGAATGTTTTCGATGTCTTCAAGCACAAAACCAACAAACCGATCACGCTCGCGCTTGACCCGATCCATCACCTCACGGCCATCTATCCGAATCACACCATCCACATGAATACCAAAAGGCGCGGTATGCGCTGCCGAGTGAGCTGCCTCGGCCGCGGCTATCAACAACTTAGAAGGCATGCAGCCGACACGGGCACAAGTCGTGCCATAAGCACCACCTTCAATCATCAACACCCGTTTACCCGACTTAACCGCAGACTTATACGCCGACAGTCCCGCCGTTCCCGCGCCAATAATCGCAATATCTGCCTGAACGTGTCGCATACAAATCCTCTAATAGCCTTCCGTAAAAAAACAAACCCGCCCGCCAGAGGTCCCTTGCCTAAGCCTCTTGCTTTCTCTTCTACCCTTCACTATTAGGCTTCGGCTTCTAGCAGCGTCGCCTCAAAACCAACTTCATCCATGGCAGCAACAAATTTCTCTGGCAGTACGTGCTTCGCATCCGTGACCTCCACCAAATGGTGCGGCATATCAAAAACCAAATGCGCCTCTGCCGACACATCATGCACGGCTCGCGTGATGGTCTGCACGCAATGGTTGCAAGTCATATCTGGAACGTGAAACTTCATGGCAAACCTCACTAAATTTTGTTCAAAAAAATATATTTCAACTGCAGGGTACAGAGACCCTCGTAGCCTGAGTACATTCTCAATCTACTGGCCTGAGCTGACGATAGCACGGTCACTGGTAGACAGCTCAATGTACACACAGCCGATTGAAAGGTAAGCGTGGCTTTAGTGGCTCGGGTGCGGTGACAGTCAACAACGTCACGCAGCGCCTCGCCCTGTGCCCTTTGCCCTGTGCCCTTTGCCTTTTTCCCTCACACCCCATTGTGGATCGACCACAAAAATGATTTGTACAGGAAAACGCAGGCAATCTGCTTACTGGGAAAAAGGACCTAAGTCTGCCGTGTATGACAACGTCAGCCGTGTACGAGAACGCGAAAACATGGAACTTCTGTGCAGGAAAGTCTGTCGGCATAAAAAGAGCGTTTGATTTGCCAAGCAAAGGCCACGTTATTAACCTGGGCACATTCGGCGCCTTTGCTCTTTCTGCGGCGCGCGTCGAATGACCGTTTTGGTCAAGGGCAAGATCTTTCAACTCAACTGCCAGCGCACTCAGAGCCAGGAAATAGGAGGATTTATATGTTCAAACGGGTTTAAAGCATGATGACCGGACTGACCTTGGGCTCGAGGGGTACGTTAGGTGCGAAATTTACGTTGGGTACGTTGGATACGTTGGGTGCGCCGCCTGCGAGAACCCGAATGCGAGCATCCGTCATTGGTTTATCAGGCGGCACCGCCCATGTTCTTCACCGACCCGTGCGGTGAGGCAGGCAAAGCCAAGAATTTCAGCCAAATGAGAAATTCACCCTAAATGGAAACAGGGCAACGCTTTTTTACTGCTTTTTTTTACTGCTTTTTTTCACTTCGCTTCAAAAGATCGATCTGGCTTACACTTTGTTAAGTGCGGTTTTGACAGACGAGGCCCTTTGTAGGGTCAAAATTAGCGACCAAGACTAGCAACCAAAACTAGCAACCAAGACCAGCAACCTAAGCAAACAGCACCGCGTTTCCCCATACAAAGCTTTCGGCTCAACGACCTGCGCGGTCATGCGTTGGTGCCGATGTCAACGCATTTGTTCTACAACTTTTTTGCCTCAGCGCTAAAAGCAACGGACACAACAGGAAAGGACTAGCTGTTATGAGTACACTTCAATTAACCATCGATGGAATGACATGTGCATCTTGCGTGCGTCGTGTGGAGAACGCCCTAAAAAAGGTTCCTGGCGTTACCGATGCCCAAGTCAACCTAGCGGCACGCCGCGCCAGCGTAGAAGTCAACAATAAGTCCATGAGCGACACGCTCACCGACAGCCTTGTCGCCGCCGTCAAAAAAGTTGGTTACGAAAGTGAACTGCAAGATAGCGCCGCCCCTGTCTCATCACAACAAGACAAATCAAAAGCAGAGGTCGATGCGCTGACGCGCCAGTTCTGGATGGCAGCATTGCTCACGCTACCTGTTTTTATTATGGAAATGGGCAGCCACCTGATCCCAAATTTCCGCCTGTTCCTAGACGCTTCCCTACCCGTAACCGTCCAATACACCATACAGGCCGTGTTAACCACACTCGTTTTGGCTATTCCTGGGCGGCATTTCTTTACCCATGGTTTGAAAGCACTTTTTAACGCTCAACCCGAAATGAATTCGCTGGTGGCCTTAGGCGCGGGTGCCGCCTGGCTTTATTCCATGGTGGTGCTACTGCTACCTGCGCTGGTCCCTGAAAGTGCTCGCTTCGTTTATTTTGAAGCGGCCGCGGTTATCGTCACCCTCATCTTGCTTGGCCGTCTGTTTGAAGCGCGAGCCAAGGGCAACACAGGTGCAGCCATTGAGCGATTGATCGGCCTGCAGCCCCAACATGCCCGCTTGGTAACTGATAGCGGTGAACAAGATGTTCCCATCGATTCAGTCAACCCCGGTGATACCTTGCGTGTCAGACCCGGGGAAAAAATACCGGTTGACGGCGAAATACTGACGGGTGAGCCTTTCATTGACCAATCCATGATCACCGGCGAACCTGTCCCGGCTCATCTGAAGCCCGGCGAAAGCGTCGCGGGTGGCACGATTAACACCACCGTCGGATTCACATTCAAAGCCACGCATACTGGTACAGATACGGTATTGGCCGGCATCATTCGGATGGTGCAATCCGCTCAAAACACCAAGTTACCCATTCAAGCCTTGGTCGATCGGGTCACCGCCGTGTTTGTCCCCGTCATCATGGGTATCGCCCTTATTACGTTTCTGACTTGGTATTTGCTTACCCAAGAAGTCAACCACGCCCTCGTCAGCGCAGTGGCCGTGTTGATCATCGCCTGCCCCTGCGCCATGGGACTGGCCACACCCACATCTATCATGGTCGGCACAGGACGAGCCGCCCAACTCGGCATTCTATTTCGCCAGGGCGATGCCCTGCAGCAGCTCAAGCACATTCAAACGATCGCCTTCGACAAAACCGGCACACTGACCCAAGGGCGCCCAACACTGACCCACATACAGTCGCTCACGCCCGAATACGACGATCAAGCATTGACCGCCATCGTTGCCTCTTTGCAACAGCAATCGGAACACCCGATCGCCAAAGCCATTGTGAATGCCGCCACTGAGCAAGGCTTGACTCTGCCCGTCGCCACCGCATTCGAGGCCGTCAAAGGTTTTGGGATCACGGCCGAGGTCAACTACCCTGCAACAGCAAAAGACGCAGATGCAGGGGCACAAACCCAAACAAAATCCATGCGTGTAGCCGTCGGCTCAGAGGCCTTGATGCAGAGCCTCAATATTTCGACAATGCAAGAAAGCGGTAAAAACGATATGGCTGTTGTTGATCAGTGGGCACAAGAAGGCGCCACACCGATTCACATCGCCATTGACGGTCAGCTGGTTGGCCTAATGGCCGTGACTGACCCGATTAAACCCGAAGCACGGGCCGTCATTGCCGAACTTCAAGCCCGTAATATCCGCTGTGCCATGGTCACGGGCGACCATCAACTGACCGCCCAAGCCGTTGCCAAATCACTCAATCTTGATATTGTGCATGCCCAAGTCAAACCGGAACAAAAAGTGCAAGTGATTGAGGAATTGATGCAAAAAAATACCCCCAATGCGCAGAAGCTTGCCTTTGTGGGTGACGGCATCAACGACGCACCGGCGCTAGCCACAGCAGACGTGGGCATCGCTATCGGTACAGGTACAGACGTCGCCATCGAGGCCGCTTCGGTGGTGCTCATGTCCGGGCAGCTGAGCAAGGTGATCACCGCGATCGATGTCTCTAAAAAGACCCTCACAAATATCCATCAAAACCTGTTTTGGGCGTTTGCTTATAACGCCGCCTTGGTGCCCATCGCTGCCGGTATTCTGTACCCTTTTAACGGCACCTTACTCTCGCCCATGCTGGCCGCCGGCGCCATGGCCTTTTCTAGTGTTTTCGTTGTAACGAACGCCCTTCGATTGCGCTGGATCCATGCTTGAGCCGCGAACGAAACCGGCTGTCAAAGCGCCCTGAGGCGACCTTTGAAAGCGTGCATTGAAAGCGCGAATTGACAGGTAACTTAAACGACAAAGGGCAGCCGAGGCTGCCCTTTGGTTTATCCATCACTCGCTCGAGTTAATCAGCGATTGCGATATTGGTCGCGCTAGGGCCTTTTGCGCCCTCACCAATTTCAAAACTAACTTTTTGGTTTTCTTGAAGTGTCTTGTAACCCTCAGCCCTGATTTCTGAGAAGTGGGCAAACAAATCCTTGCCACCACCATCAGGCGTGATGAAACCGTAACCCTTCTCTGAGTTGAACCACTTAACGACGCCAGTTGCCATTTCTCTATTTCCTTGAAAAGTATTAAAAAATTGCTTTAGTGCAGAAAATCAAGGAGGGAAAGGCACTGCTGGTACCGCAAAGGGTGACAGTCAAACAACACAATCACGACACTTGAAAATCCTACAAGTAAAGTTTAAGAAGAGAAATCTTGACTGTCAAACAAAACCCCAAGCAACCCCAGAAAAGCCAAATTGCACCAAATAATTGCAAATGAACTAACCAGAATGGATGATGGGATGATTGGGTGATCTTTAGAATTGGCTACTCCGTTCAACCTCAGGTTGGCCCTTAAGTGGCCCTTAGGTAGCCTTAAGTGGCCGAACCTGCAGAGAGGATTTTCTCAGCCAACCGACGGTGCGGTGTGTCGAGCATTTTGCCGTCAAGGGTGGCAACCCCCACTTGCGCACTTGCCTCAAAGGCGGCGATGACTTGCCGAGCCCAACCAACCGCTTTCTCGTTTGGCGTCATGGCTTCATTGATAACAGGCACCTGCCCCGGATGAATTGCCGCCTTGGCGCTAAAGCCCTCTTTGTAAGCCTGCTCCGTTTCTTGCTTGAGCCCGACAAGGTTATGGATGTCCGTCGGTACCGTGTCAATAGCGCGTACACCCGCTGCTGCCGCGGCGATCAAACAACGCGTGCGTGCGTATTGGAAGGCCGGCAACCATTGCCCGCTCGCCTCGTCCTTGTTGCTTAGGGCACCCAAGTCCCCCGACAAATCCTCTGCACCCCACATCAAACCTTGCAACCGCGCGCCGGCCTTTCGGTATGAGTCTAGGCCTGCCAGTGACTCTGCGGTTTCGGTCACAATCGCAATAACACTGGTCTGCGTGTCTACTGCTTCAGGATACAAAGCCTCAAAGGCATCCAAATAATGAGATAAGCGGCTCAGGTCTTCTTGATGACGGCACTTAGGAAGCACCACACCAGCCGGTCGAAACGGCATGACCGCCTTCAAATCCTCCAAAGACATGCCCGTGCCTAAGTCGTTAACACGCACATACAAGGCAGGCCCATCAGCGGCATTGCGTACCGCTTGCGCCGCGTCAGACGCCAAAAACGTCGCCAACTCATGACGCCCCGCTGACTTACGACTCATGGACACGGCATCTTCCAAATCAAAGATCAGCACATCTGCGCCACTTTGTAACGATTTGGTTAATTTACGTTCGCTATCGGCCGGTACGAAAAGCAGTGAGCGCATGGTGGACTTCCCCTTGATTTAATGTTGGTGACAACAACAGTTGCTAAGCAAGCTTTCGGGCAAAAAGGTAAAAAGGCAAAATAGGTCGTTGGCAAGCATCTCAAAGAGAAGTCTTTCAAACCAGATCATTCATTCTTTAGCCACAAAGTTTGTTACCGTACCGTTTATCGTACTCCGTAAGACACCTCGACTAACCCTTTCGCAAAAGCGACTCGCTGGCCTGAACTCACCCATGAAACTTGCTACCTGGAATATCAACTCGCTTAAAGTTCGACTGCCTCAAGTGCTCGATTGGTTATCGTCGGCCCAACCCGATTTTTTATGCCTGCAAGAGCTCAAACTCGATCAAGACAAATTTCCAATAGCCGCGATTGAAGAAGCGGGTTATCAAGCCGTGTGGGCGGGACAAAAAACCTATAACGGCGTGGCGATTATTTCAAAATTAGCTGCTAACAATGTCACCGTCAACTTGCCTACATTTGAGGATCATCAGCAGCGGGTGATTACGGCTTCTTATGACACACCGCTTGGTGCCGTGTGCATCGTTAACGCTTACTGCCCCAATGGTCAGTCATTGGAGTCAGATAAATACGCCTACAAATTGGCTTGGTATGAAGCTTTTCACGGCTGGCTCAAACAGACCCTGGCGACCTACCCTCAACTGGCTGTTCTCGGTGACTACAACGTCGCACCGACTGATGCTGATGTTTACAAACCCGAGCGCTGGAAAGATCAAGTGCTCGTCTCCGAACCCGAACGCGAGGCGTTTCAAAAACTGCTGTCCTTGGGGCTCGTGGATTCCTTTCGACTATTTGATCAACCCGAAAAAACGTTCAGCTGGTGGGACTACCGACTGAACGGCTACAAACGCAATGCAGGTTTAAGAATTGACCACATTTTGCTGTCAGAACCACTCAAAACGCGCTGCCAATCTTGCGTGGTTGACAAGATGCCGCGAGAAAACGTGCAGCCCTCTGATCATGCACCGGTCATTGCAGAAATCAGCGCATAACTCAGCACACACTGATCCCCTATCAATCACAAAAAAAGAGGCCTTATATGAAAACAGCAACCACCAATGATGGCGTGACCCTGTGCTACGAAGAAACGGGCGCTGGGGTGCCGATTGTGTTTGTGCATGAGTTTGGCGGCGATATGCGCAGCTGGGAGCCACAGGTACAGCGCTTCTCGGGCAGTTACCGCACCGTGACCTTCAATGCTCGCGGCTATCCCCCATCGGCTGTCCCTGAGTCAGTATCGTCTTACTCGCAAGACCGCGCAGTCGCTGACATCATCACCGTCATGGATGACGCCGGCATCGATAAAGCCCACATCGTTGGCCTATCGATGGGAGGTTTTGCGACACTACATTTCGGGCTACAACACCCTGAGCGCGCCTTGTCTCTGTGCGTGGCTGGCTGTGGTTATGGTGCAGAACCTAGCGAACGAGAAAAATTCAGAGCCGAGGCCAAGGTGATCGCCAATGTCTTGCTAACCGATGGCATGCAGAAATTTGTCGATGCCTACGCATACGGCCCCACACGCGTCCAATTCCTGCGCGCCAACCCAAAAGGGTTTGAAACCTTTAAGCAACAATTTGTAGAGCACTCGGCCCTGGGGTCCGCTAACACCCAGCTTGGCGTGCAACGCGAACGGCCATCACTTTATGACTTGAAAGAGCAGTTGGCCAAACTCACGGTGCCCACCTTAATCGTCAACGGCGATGAAGACTGGGCTTGTTTGAGACCGGGCGTCATGCTCAAAGAAACCATCCCCAGTGCCGCACTCGCTGTCATACCGAATTGTGGTCACACCATGAATCTAGAAGCCTTTGACGCCTTTAATGCGTTGCTCGGTAACTTCCTTGCGACCGTGCAGACAGGACAATGGCCCACACGCGACCCACGGGCCATCTCAAAAACCATCACGGGCGTTGCAACAGACTAAGGTCTCACCCCTGCACACCAGCGCTTGGTTATCCCTTTACCGCTATCGTCTCGAGCGCACTACGCACGGGCACTGGGATAACAGCCGGGCGTTGGTTTGCTCGTTCGACATAGACATGCACAAAGTAGCCTTGGGCACAGGCGGTCGGCACCTCATTCTTAAAAATGGCGACCTCATAGCGCACGCTGCTCTTGCCTATTTTTGCTGCCCTAACACCCACGGACAAACGATCAGGAAAAGCGATTGAGGCGAAATACGTGCAGCTTGTTTCAATGACAAGTGCGACCGTTGGATCATTCAAAAAATCCAATCGCCCTTTCTCCATCAGAAAAGCCGCCACGGCAGTATCAAAAAAAGAGTAATAGTTCACGTTGTTTACGTGTCCGTAGACATCGTTGTCCATCCAACGCGTGTCAATCGGATGAAAAAAAAGATAGTCGTCGCGGTGATGTGGGGTTTTACGGGCGTCGGGGTTTGCTGTCATGTGGGGTTCTACAAATGGTGTGGGTACCGAGGGTGTGAGTACCGAGGGTGTGATTGCGCAGAACGCCTTAGCCTCGCGCCACAAACGGCATATTGGTCGCCATAATCGTCATAAACAGTACGTTGGTTGTGAGCGGAAAGTTCACAATTTGCACCACCGAATCGGCCACGTGGTTAACATCCATTCGCGGCTCGACACGCTTGGAGCCATCGGGCTGCAGGATGCCAGCGGCCATGGCATCGGTCATTTCGGTCGCTGCATTGCCAATGTCAATTTGCGTACAGGCAATGTTGTATGGGCGAGTATCTAAGGCGATCGATTTGGTCAGTCCCGTGACCGCATGCTTTGTGGCCGTATAGGCAATAGAAAACGGACGTGGCGCGTGGGCCGAGATGGAGCCATTATTGATAATACGGCCGCCTTGAGGATCTTGTTTTTTCATGAGGGAGATGGCCGCCCGGGCACAAAAAAACATGCCGTTCAAATTCACGTTGACAACATCAAGCCACGTGTCGATCGGTAGCTCCTCGATAGGCACTGCCGGCGCACCGCGCCCTGCATTGTTAAACAACACATCGAGGCGGCCAAACCGCTCCTGCACTTGGCCAAACACATGCGCGACCGCGTGATGGTCGCTCACATCAGCTGGCATTGGATGCAAGGCACTCGCATCGCCCATGGCCTGCGTGGCCAATAGCGCCTCTTCACGACGGCCAACCAACACCACTTGAAAGTGCGCCTTGGCCAAGGCCAAAGCCACCGCGCGACCGATACCCGATCCCGCACCGGTCACCACCGCCACTTTTTGCTGATCCATTTGTATCCTCCTGAGGCAATTTTGTATTGATTTTGCACTGTTTTTTGTAATGACAGGCTCGGTCAAGTGTTGGTGCACGTTAAGACTCATCTGCTATGCTTGTCAGCCATTGTATGCATACGGGCACCTGTGCAACTGTCACCATGAAAAACGCTGCTGGAAATGTATTTTTAATCACCGCGCCCAGTGGCGCCGGAAAATCTAGTTTGGTCAACGCCATTCTGGCGCAAGACCCTGACCTACAACTATCGGTTTCTTGCACCACCCGAGCGCCACGCGAAGGTGAGATCGATGGCCGTGACTATCATTTCGTTACCGAATCGACTTTTTTGGGTTTGCGCGAACAAAATGACCTGCTTGAGTGGGCGTTGGTTCACGGAAACTACTACGGCACACCACGCACGCCCATGACCCAGGGCTTGCAATCCGGGCACGACATCATCCTAGAGATCGATTGGCAAGGCGCCGCTCAAGTCAAAAAGCTACTACCCGGCGCCACGGGTGTCTTCATTCTGCCACCTTCGCTAGCCGCCCTAGAGGACCGCCTCAACACCCGGGGCAAAGACAGTCAAGCCGTGATCGCCTCACGCATGGCTGTCGCTCAAAGCGAAATCGCCCATGCCGGTGAGTTTGAGTACCTCATTGTCAACGAGCATTTCGAAAAGGCCCTGAGTGAATTGAGCCAAATTGTCGCGAGTGCGCGCCTGCGTTACCCACGACAGGCGCTAGCCTACGCCGAACTGTTCTCCACCCTAGGTTTGTCTTAACCACAGACAATCAATCGTTAGGCCATGAACGACCTCCACACCTGCTAAACTAAGGGTATGTATGGTGTGAGCAACAGCCGTTAATAAGTTGTTTGTTTCCACCACATGCGCCTGTATCATTAAGATATAAATTTATACATAGATACAGACGTCGCCTGCAAGGGCAAGACCCCTTGCCAATGACCTAGAAAATGGATAAATCATGGCCCGCATTACTGTTGAAGATTGCATGAGCAGAATCCCTAACCGCTTTAAGTTAACGTTAGTGGCCACGTACCGCGCGCGCGAGTTGGCGCAAGGGCATGCTGCCCGAATCGACAGTAAAGACAAGCCCACGGTCACCGCCCTGCGAGAAATCGCCGCCGGCGTGACAGGTGTGGAAATGTTGCGCAAGGTGCCAACCTAATACGGTGAATGAAAATGGGATTTCCGGGGCTGCGAACCGCTTCATCCGGGTTGCTTTCAGCAATCAAGGTCGGTTCGCGCTTCGGCAGAAGAGCTAAGTCTTCTGACCTCAAGGCCAATCAAAGCGAGTCAACAGCATTTATCCCCGTTGAAACAGGCAAACACGCCTCGATTAACCAACTACAAACCATCATCTCAGGCTATCTTTCAAAGAAAGATGTCGACAAAGTCAAAGAAGCCTACCGCTTCTCTGATAAAGCCCACTTAGGCCAGTTCCGCTCAAGTGGTGAGCCCTATATCACTCACCCCATTGCCGTGACAGAAATTTGTGCTGGCTGGCGCCTTGATGCCGACGCCTTAATGGCGGCACTCCTGCACGATGTGATGGAAGACCAAGACATTGAGAAGTCGACCTTAGCCGAGCAATTCAGTCCTGATGTGGCCGAATTGGTTGACGGCTTGTCCAAACTCGATCGATTGGAGTTCGCTAGCAAGGCTCAACAACAAGCCGAAAACTTCCGCAAGATGCTGTTGGCGATGGCGCGCGACTTACGCGTGATTTTGATCAAGCTCGCCGATCGGCTACACAACATGCGCACCTTGGAGGCGGTCAGCCCCGAGAAAAGACGCCGCGTCGCACGCGAAACCTTAGAAATTTACGCGCCCATTGCCAACCGACTGGGTCTGAACGCCGTTTTTCGTGAGCTACAAGACCTGTGCTTTGAAGCCACGTACCCTACGCGCTATGCCGTTTTAAAGCGCGCCGTCTTGGCCGCGCGTGGCAATCGGCGAGAAGTGCTCACCAAAATATTTGACGCCAGTCGCGCAGCGCTGCCTGCTGCAGGTATTGAAGCCGAGGTCTCCGGCCGAGAAAAAACCCTCTACGGCATCTACACAAAGATGACCGAACAAAAAAAATCGTTCTCTGACGTTTTAGATATTTATGGCTTTCGCGTCGTGGTGCACACCTTGCCTGAGTGCTACCTAGCGCTCGGTATCTTGCACCAACTCTATCGCCCTGTGCCTGGCAAATTCAAAGACTACATCGCCCTGCCTAAAATGAACGGCTACCAGTCCCTGCACACCTCGCTCGTGGGGCCGTTTGGAACCCCGATCGAATTTCAGTTCCGCACCCGGGAGATGAACAACGTCGCCGAGCAAGGGGTCGCGGCACACTGGATCTATAAGACAGACGACGTTAACTTAAGCGAGCTTCAGAAAAAAACCCACTCTGCCTTGCAGTCTTTGCTTGATATCCAAAGCCAAACGGGTGACGCCAGTGAGTTTCTTGAACACGTCAAGGTCGATCTGTTTCCGGATGCTGTTTATGTCTTCACCCCCGACGGTGAGATCATCTCCATGCCCCGAGGAGCCACACCCGTCGATTTTGCTTACTCCATCCACACCGATGTGGGTAACCGCACGGTGGCCTGTAAGGTCAATGGTGATTACGTCCCACTGCGAACCGAACTGGCCAGTGGCGACACCATTGAGGTCATCACCTCTGAGGCATCGCGCCCGAGCGCCCAATGGCTGAATTTCGCTCGCACCGGCCGCGCTCGCTCAGAGATCCGTCACTACTTACGTACGGTTCGCTACGGCGAGTCCGTGGCCTTTGGCGAAAGACTGCTCAAACAGTCCTTCAGCGAGTTGAAGTTGAACTTCCCCAAGGACGATGACCCGACTTGGGACAAGCTCATCAAAGAAAGCAGCGCGCAATCGCGCCAGGAAATCCTGGCTGATATTGGCTTGGGCAAACGGCTTGCGGCCGTGGTGGCACGTCGTTTTGCGCCTGACCACCCCATGATCGCAACCACCGCGGCCGAGCTAGATGTCTTTAGCGCCGCCCGTGCCGCCCCGATCCTCATCCAAGGCAACGAGGGCCAAGCGGTGGTTTTATCACCCTGTTGCGCACCCTTGCCGGGCGACGACATCGTTGCCGGCATCCGAGTTGGCACGGGACTCGTGGTCCACACGGCTGACTGCCCCGTGGCGCAACGCGCTCAATCGCGGGAACCCGAACGTTGGATCAAAGTCGCTTGGGACACCAAAACCGCGCGCCACTTTCCCGCACGGATTGACGTCACCGCCATTAATGAAAGGGGTGTTTTGGGTTTTATCGCCGGCGAAATTGCTCAAGCCAACTCCAACATCATCAATGTCAACATGAATGACGACACCGGCGAGTCCTTCCTGTTGAGTTTGACCGTTCAGGTCAGTGATCGCAATCACCTCGCCCGGGTCTATCGCGCCGTGCGGCGAGTGCCGCAAGTGCGGCGCATCGTGCGCGCCCGTGGGACGAACCAGCACCACTGATCCTATCCGGGGCTCACATACCCATAAAGACCGACTCACAGCGCTGACCAAGCCGCAGCAAGGCCGCATCTCGGTTAGCCACTGAAGCAATCATCAAACCCACAGGCGGCGCGTCGCTGTCGGCCTGAAATGGCAGCGATAGCGCACACCCATCCAAAACATTAATCACACTCGGATTCCTGAGAGTCAGCAAATTGATTTGCGCATAAGCCTCATCACTTTCTAAGAGCGGCGCCAACGGTGGCGGCACCACCGGCACGGTTGGCATCCACAAGGCATCAAACGCACTGATCTTAGGGCTAATGCGTGCGATCCAGTCAGCACGTTGCTGTAACAAGCGCTGGTAGGCTTGGGCATCGATCTGCTGACCACGAAGTATTCGAACGGCCACCCTTGGGTCGTACTGCGCCTGCCCTTGCCGCAAAACTTGCTCATGCCATTGCCACGACTCTGCCGCTGTCAAACCACCGTTGGCATTCATCACTGCCAGTTCGTGCAGTTCAGGCAAATCCACCTCTTCAATGCGAAATCCCGCGCGTTGCAAGGCTTCAGTCGCTTTGGTAAAAACGGACGCGACGGTCTCGTCCATGGCGTCTCTGACCAGTTGCTTGGGTATCCCTAAAACCGGACGGCTTGAGGCGCTTGCCTGCGCTGCCCCTGACTCTGCCCCTGACTCCGCCGCCCACATTGAGGCTTGATCACCTGCCATCACCGCGTCCAACCACTGACAGCAACTCACACGGTGGCCAATGGGTCCAATCGAATCTAACGAGGGCGAAAGCGGAACCGCACCCGTTTGATCAATCCGCTTGGCTGTTGGCTTGAAACCCGTTAGCCCACAAAAGGCGGCGGGTATGCGCACCGAGCCACCCGTGTCCGTGCCGATCGCCGCCGCCGCCATGCCATCGCTGACAGAAACCGCTGCCCCACTCGAAGAACCCCCTGCCAATCGCTGTGTGGCCCTGTCCCATGGCGACAAAGGGGTGCCGTGGTGTGGGTTGATCCCTAAACCAGAGTAGGCAAACTCCGTCATGTTTGTGCGACCCAAGATGACCGCACCCGCTTGTTTCAGTCGCTGCACCACGAGCGCATCGGCCTGTGCCGCGGGCACCTGGGCCTGATTTAGCACCACTGACCCCGCCGTTGTCTTCAATCCTTCAACGTCAAACAGATCTTTGATGGATAGGGGAATGCCGTCGATGGGCGATCGCGGCGCACCAGCAGACCAACGCTGGTCCGCTTGCTGTGCCGCTTCTCGTGCTTGAGAGGCAAACACTGTCGTAAACACAACGCCTGAGGTATCGGTGCTTGCGATGCGCTCAAGCATCTGCTCGGTCAAGCGAGCACTCGTTAATTGCCCTTGCCTAAGCGCAGACGACAAGGCGTGTAGAGAGGTGTGGGTGGTGTGGATGGTGTTTGTCTTAGGCATAGGGATCACATTTGCGCCGACGAAGAGGGGTCAAACACAACCATACAAGAAAAGCCCGCTATCTGCCTGCTCTAAAGTCATCAGACAGGGCAGCTGGGGCAGTAGGAGGGCTGTTGTGCTGAACAAGGCACGACAGGCGCGATGCTGTTGCCGGGTTAGGCTTGCACCATGGGTTCTGAGGCTGTGTCTGAACGGGACAAAGGCGCACTCGACTGAGTGATTAGACGACCCGCTTGGATCTCTAACGAGCGACCACAACGGGTCGCTAGGTTCCCATCGTGCGTGACCAACACCAGTGTTGTGCCGTGGTCTTTATGCAAGCGAAACATCAAATCAATGATGCGCGCACCGGTCAATACATCCAAGCTACCCGTGGGCTCATCCGCAAACAGAACCGCCGGACGGCTGATGAATGCACGCGCGATCGAAACACGCTGTTGCTCACCGCCTGACAAGGTCGACGGATAGTGATTGAATCGGTGTTCTAAACCCACCTCAGCCAACGCTGCTTTGGCTTCAACGAGTGCCGATTTGCCAGCCAACTCGAGCGGCAGCATCACATTCTCTAAGGCGGTTAGGTTTGCGAGCAACTGAAAGGACTGAAACACAAAACCCACATGGGCAGCCCTATATTTGGCTCTGCCATCCTCATCGAGTGAAAAGATATCCGTACCCAGCAAATGAACCTTCCCTTCACTGGGAACATCTAGGCCAGCCAACAGTCCAAGCAACGTTGACTTACCCGAACCCGAGGCCCCTGTGACCGCGACTGATTCTCCCGAAGAGACTTTAAAACTGATATCGTCCAGAATCGTGAGCTCGCCACCTGCGTCCGAGACGCGTTTGCTCAACCCTTTCACCTCAATGGCGGCCACAGCCGCACTATCATTTATATTCATCATCATGAAAATATTGTCGCACGACTGGCGAGCAAACGCGTTAAATATCCTCAAACAAATGCGGTGCTTATTTGCCGGCTTTGCATACACACGAACACACACACGGACACGCATACTTACACAAACACGGGCCCTCACCCGGGTCCTAGGCACGGCCGTGGTGACGCTCGGCTTGTGGGGCGCCTCTGCCGCCCTCTCACCAACGGCCGCATCCCCGACAGTTGCGACGGGTGCCGATCAGGCGCAAGAGACACTGCTCATCGTGGGTGACAGTTTGTCGTCCGAGTACGGCATCCGGCGTGGCACCGGCTGGGTTCAATTGCTTAGAGAAAGACTGGCCGAGTCTGATGCCCCACCTGTGGCCATCATCAACGCCAGCATCAGTGGCGACACGACCAGCTCTGGCGTGACGCGTTTGCCGACCTTGCTCGCCAAGCACCAGCCGAGCGTTGTGCTCATTGAGCTCGGTGGCAATGATGCCTTGCGGGGGCTGTCCTTAGACATGACACGCGACAATCTCAACACCATGGTCGAGCTGTCACAAGCGGCAGGCGCTGAGGTGGTCTTGGCCGGCATGCAAATCCCACCCAACTATGGACCCGCATACACCAAGCAATTCAGGGAGCTATACCGCAAAGTGGCCCAAGAAAACAATGCTGCCTTGGTACCGTTTTTTTTAGCCGGGCTAGAAATAGATCGATCTCTTTTTATCGAGGATGGCATTCATCCCGCCGAACATGCCCAGCCGATCTTGTTGAACAACGTGTGGCCGGTGCTCGATCCCTTGCTAAGCGTAAACGACAACCCAAAATAGGGATCAAGTTCTCAGTGCAGTGCCTTATTGCAGGGGTTCCCCAGCAATCAAAGCTTGCGCATCGGGCAACAGTTTGACGTCGTAGCGCTGCCGCAAGATCGCTAGGGCCGCCCCTTCCTCAGCCTGCCCCCACGATTGAGCCAATTGCTGGCGCAACTGAGCAATGCTCTGCTCCGGTAACGCAGGGCCGGCATTGACAGCGAGAACATTCAACAAACTGTAGCCCGCCTCGGTTTCAACGCCCACCACGGTTGGCGTGTCGTCTTTTGGTAGGCGCATCACCGCGAGAATTTCTGTCGATGTCAGTTCGCGAGGATCCTGTCTTGAAACCACCTGCGCCGGCTCAAAGCCCTCGGGGCTGTCGCTAACGTTTGCCACAGCATCGACAGCAACGACCAACGCGGCCTCACCGTATTCCCGGGCAAGCTTTATGCCACGTTCCTCAACCAGCTCATCACGGATCAGGTCTTTCACCTGTTCCAAAGGCGGCACAAAAGCTGGCCGGGACTCGGTCACACGCAAAGCCACGATCAAATCAGGGGCGATTTCGATAGGACCGGAGTTAAAACGATCGGTCAACACGTCCTCTGAAAACGCCATCTGGCGGACTCGAGGCTGGTTCAGAAGCGTCTGCTGAGATTGCGTCAAGGGTTCTTCTCGAGCCACAAAATCGTCAGCCAACAAACCATCACGCGACAGACCTTTGACCGTTTGCAACGTCAATCCGACTTGTGTGGCCACAGGCGCCAACGCCTCCCGCTGCTCGTAGACCAAACTGGTGATTTCTGTGGCTAAGTCCGCAAATCGAGCCGCCGCCATTTGACGGGTGATTTCAGCGGTGATTTCATCACGTACCTGCGCCAACGGTTTGATCGTGGGTGCTTGAAGCTCAGTGACCTCTAAGACATGGTAGCCAAACGGGCTTTGCACCACGTCAGAGATTTGATTGGGCGACAAAGCAAAGACCGCCGCCTCAACTTCGGGCACTAGGGTGTCCTTAGAAATCCAACCCAAATCGCCACCTTGTGAAGCCGAACCCGGGTCGTCTGAGCGTTCTTGTGCGATCTCGGCAAACAACGTCGGATCCGTCTTTAGCTGTTCAGCGATTTCGCGAGCGTTCGCCAAGGCCTCTGATTGAAGAGCTTCGTTCGCATCTGTTGGCACTTCCAACAAAATATGTCGCACGCGGCGGCGTTCGGCTTGGCCAAACCGCTGCTGGTTTTGTTCGTAGTACGTTTGCACTTCCGAATCAGGTACGCTCACATCGGCTGAGGCAGCCGCCTCATCGAGCACGATGTACTGAAGATCAACGCTCGCAGGCTGGATCATGCGATCGGCGTTGTTGTCGTACCAAGCCTGCACGTCTTCATCGGTGATGGTGATGTCGGCCTCGTAGGCTTGCGCAGCAAAACGTCGCACCGCCACGGTTCTTTCTTCGGTTAACCCATTGACGATCTGATTAACCACTGCCGAAGGGGTCTGCGCGGTTTGGCCAATCGGACCCAAGACTTGGGACAAAATCAAGTCCCGGCGCAGGCCCATCTCAAAGTCAGCGGGTTGCATGCCTTGCGCGGCCAACACTTGCCGATAACGTTCTGTAGAAAACTGGCCATTTTCTTGTACCGCTGGGATTTGCGCGATAGCATCACGCAGCGCTTCATCAGAAACGGTGTAGCGGCCGTCAGTGGCTGCATTGGCAATCACCCGCCGATTGATCACATCATTCAAGATCCGTTGGCGAAAGGCCGGCGTATCGATGGCTGCCGCATCAAAACTCGCGCCAAGCGAGCGGCGGATTTGCTCAAGCTGCGCACCCTTGGCTTGATCAAATTCAGCTTCAGTGATCTCCACCCCGTTGACCTCAGCCAATGGCTTGTCGCGAGACATAAAGCCGGTGTAGCCCTCGATACCAAAAAAGGCAAAGGCGGGGATGACCAGGACCAAGAGGGCGAGCATCGCAAAGCGGCGATGAGTACGAATGAAATCAAACATAAATAGCGCTCAAAACCCATAGGGAAACGCCGCAGAGTGTACCATTGCAACCGGCAGCGGCGGTGTCTATCCTTCACGCAGAGCGGGCCAGGGAGAAAAGATTTGTTTAGTTATCGTCACGGATTTCATGCCGGCAATCACGCCGATATCCTCAAACACTCGGTTTTGTTGGCAGTTATTGATCACTTTCGAGACAAACCAGGTGGTTTCTGGTTGATTGATACGCACGCCGGCGCGGGGCTTTATGACCTAAGGGGCACTTGGGCTAACAAAAATGCCGAATATACCGACGGTGTTGCCCGGTTGTGGGAAACCAAGACCGCCCCGCCGATGATTGAGCGTTATTTAAAAGCCATCGGCCAAGTCAACACCGATTCGGCGCTCTCGCTCTACCCTGGCTCTCCTTGGCTCGCCCTGCAAGACTTGAGGCCGCAAGACAAAGTCAAACTATTCGAACTGCTAGGCGCTGAATTTGAAATGCTGCGCAAAAACCTCGCACAATACCGTGGGCTCCCCCCACGCGCGGTGAGCGCCGATAAGAGTGACGGCTTAGCCGCGATCAAAGCCATCTTGCCACCACCCACGAAGCGCGCGATTGTCCTCATTGATCCCGCCTACGAAAACAAGCAAGACTATCGGCTCGTCGCTCAAGCGGTTGGGGAAGCCATACAACGGTTCCCAACTGGCTGCTACCTCGTTTGGTATCCGCGCGTCAATCGACGCGAAGTCGAACAAATGCGTCGCCAACTTCAGCGTTTGAAAGCCATACCGACGCTGACTTGGTTAGACGTCAATCTCACGGTTTGCAAATCACCCAAAGACGGACACGGCCTGTTTGGTTCGGGCATGTTTGTGATCAATCCGCCCTTCCGGCTGAATCAACAACTCAAAGAAACATTGCCTTGGCTCACCAAAATCTTGGCGCAAGATAGCACCGCCCGCTGGGAGCTCGAGACGGGACGCCGTAAAAGCGAACCCCGTCAAGAGGAGGAGTAGCCGGTTTGATTTTGTTGGAGGTGCTGAGAAGCGGACTGATGGTGGGTCACCCAGCCGTTCAGAAGCGTTCGTGGTTGCCTAAAAAACGCCATTGGCCCACAGGCAAATCAGCGAGCTTGATCCGCCCCACGCTCACGCGTTTGAGTCCGGCCACGCGCAAACCGACCAGTTCGCACATTCGGCGGATTTGACGTTTTTTGCCTTCGCGCAACACAAATCGCAACTGGTCTTCGTTTTGCCATTCGACCACCGCCGGCTTGAGCGGCTTGCCATCCAACGACAGACCATGCTGCAACCGTTGCAAACCCGCCTCCGAGAGCCGGCCCTGAACGCGTACCAAGTATTCTTTTTCGATGTCGCTGTCTTCTGAGATCAGTTGGCGGGCAATGCGGCCATCGGCCGTTAGAACCAACAAGCCGGTCGAATCAATGTCCAACCGTCCTGCCACTGCCAAACCACGCAAATGACTGGGCTTGAATGCACGGCCCGTGCGATCCGTGCGCGACTGGCTCGCCGCCGTGACCAAACTGACCGCGGGCACGTAGCCCGGTTCTGCCTGGCCCGATACGATACCGATGGGTTTGTGAATCAGAATGGTCACAGACGATTGTTGCTGGCGCTGTCCCTTTTGATTCAAGACAATCGACTGCCCCGGCATCGCCTTGTCACCCACCCCGACGGGCTGGCCATCCACAGTCACCAACCCTGCCGCCAAAAAGGCATCGGCCTCGCGTCGAGAACACAAACCTTGGTGGGCCATCAATTTTGAAATGCGCATTTTTTCCATAAGCTTGCGATAATAACTCGCTATGACTTTATTCACATTAAGATTCGATGCATTGGGATGGCGCAGCCGCCCAATGCCACTCGCCCAACCCATACAAAAACACTGGCTAAGCCGCTCAGGCCCACTGACGCAGGGATTGCGTGGGCTCGGTGCGCTTGAACTAACCGTACTCAGAGAAACAATCGACAAACCCATTGCCGATGAAAGAATGGCCCTCGCCCTCCTAGGCGCAGAACCCGTCTGGATCCGAGAAGTCTCAATGTCAATTGATGGTGTGCCATGCGTTGTGGCACGCAGCGTGACGGATCTGGCGAGCTCACGCGGTCGTTGGCGCGGCATTCGACAACTCGGCTCAAGGCCCCTGGCTGATTTACTTTATGCTGAATCGAGTGTTCTACGCAGTCGATTTCAGCAGACGCGGGTGCAGACGCGGGTGCAGTCACATCAAGGACTTTATCAGGCACTGCAGGTTGCAAACCGCTTGAGGGACGTGCCAAATTATTCCCACGCGTTGTTAGCCCGTCGTTCTTTATTTGTTCGTCGTGGTAAAAATCTGTTGGTGTCGGAATGCTTTTTACCGGCTTTCTGGCAGTTGATTCAACAAAAGACAACCCCATGACCACAGACGTCCTTGCGCGCTCTCACTACAACGCCAAAGTACTCACGACCGCCCAAGCGCTTGGCGGCGCCGGTCCGCCCATCATCGTTTCCCTCGGTGGACTGGTCGGCCAACAGCTCGCCAGTAACCCTGCGTTAGCCACCCTACCGATCAGTATTTTTAACCTGGGCTTGGCGGTGGGCACCTTACCTGCGGCCTGGATCATGCGACGCTATGGCCGCCGTGCCGGTTACTTGCTTGGCGCGGTATTTGGTGCCATTGGGGGTAGTGTCGCTGCCGCCGGCATTTATGAACAATTATTTGTCATGTTTTGTGTGGGTACGTTGATCACCGGCTTCTACGCGTCTTACGTCCAAAGCTACCGTTTTGCGGTGGTCGATGGGGCACCCAATGACATCAAACCACGGCTGATTTCCTGGGTGATGGTTGGAGGCCTGTTTGCCGCCATCATTGGTCCTCAGACCGTCATCTGGACACGCGACATCGTGCCTTGGGCGCCGTTTGCTGGCAGTTTCGTCGCCCTAGCCCTGCTCTCGCTCTTTGCCATTCCTGTGGTCTGGCGACTACGCGGAACCGATGGCCCTGCGCCCTCTGTGGCGCAAGCAAAACTTGACGCCGACAGTATCCGCCCACTAAAAGTCATCGCATCGCAACCAAAGTTTATCGTGGCGGTAACTGCGGGGGTTGTTTCCTATGCCTTGATGAGTTTAGTGATGACGGCTGCACCCTTGGCCATGGTCGGTTGCGGCCACTCGATTGGTGAGGCGGCCCTAGGCATTCAATGGCATGTGTTGGCGATGTTTGCGCCCAGTTTCTTTACTGGGCGTTTGATTCAGCGCTATGGCGTGACAACCATTACCGTGATTGGTTTGTTGTTGCTAGCCGCCGCCGGCGTGGTTGGTCTTTCCGGCCTGGGGCTATCTCACTTTTGGATTGCGCTGGTTCTGTTAGGCGTGGGTTGGAACTTCGGTTTTATTGGCGCCACCAACATGGTGACCGCATGCCACCGACCCGCTGAGAAAACCCGTGTGCAAGCCATGAACGACTTTTTGGTATTCGGCTCGGTCGCCATCTCGTCGTTTGCCTCCGGCCAACTTCTATCAGTGGCTGGCTGGGACATCATCAACTGGATGATCTTTCCTGCCGTACTGGTGGTCTTCGCGCTGATGTTGTGGGCACATCTGCGCGAGCCACATGACGGCGAGGGCGTGCCTGCTTAAAATTAAAACCCAACTAAAACCCAGCGGCTTGGCCATCGCGCCGGCTGTCGCTGGCGGCCACATAGCCATCTTCGAGGTCTTCACTTAAACGCCAGATGAACTGGCCCGATCCAAAGTCCATGTAGGGATCCTCAATGGACTTCAACACGTGGCCTTTGGCTTTCAAGCCCTCGACCACAGCCGGATCCATTGTCGCCTCCACATCTAGCGTGAAATCTCGGTTCAACTTCCAGCGAGGTGCGCAGCAAGCAGCCTGGGGTTGCTGGTCATAATCGAGCATGCGAACCAAGGTCTGCAAATGGCCTTGAGGCTGAATATCACCACCCATCACCCCGAAGCTCATCACGGGCTTGCCTTCCCGGCTCAAAAAGCCGGGAATGATCGTGTGGAACGGTCGCTTGTGTGGCCCCACGACATTGGGTGAGGCCTCATCCATAGAAAACCCACAACCGCGGTTTTGCAAGCTTATGCCGGTGTCTGGCACCACAACACCAGACCCAAAACCCATGTAGTTGGATTGAATAAAAGAGATCATCATGCCGCTTTCATCGGCAGCTGACAGGTAGATGGTGCCACCCGCCTCTGGTACACCCGGCCCAAAGTGCGTCGCCCGTTCGGGATCAATCAACTGAGCGCGCGATGCCAAATACTCGGGCGACAGCATCTGCGCCGGTGTCACGGTCATAGACTGGGGGTCGGACACGTACCGATAGAGGTCGGCGAAGGCCAGTTTCATGGCCTCAATCTGCAAGTGTTGCGACTGAACGCTATCAAGCGGCCATTGCCGTAAATCAAAACCTTCCAACATACCGATTGCCATTAACGCCGCAATACCCTGCCCGTTCGGTGGCAACTCGTGTAGCGTGTAACCACGAAAATCTTTGGTCAAAGGCTCCACCCACTGCGGTGCATAAGCCGCGAAATCCTCTAGCGTATGCGCGCCACCATGGGCTTGCAAATGCGACACCATGCGTTTGGCCATTTCGCCGTCATACATGGTGCGACCCTTGGTCGCACCAATCTGCTCAAACGTATTGGCGGCTTGCGGCAAACAAAAGCGCTCACCCACACGGGGGGCTCGGCCTTGAGGCATGAAAGCCTGCGCGAAACCCGGCTGATCACGCAGCTCGGGAACTGCCGCGGCCCATTTGTGTGCCACCACGGGCGGTACCGCGTAACCACGAGTGGCGATTTGAGCGGCGGGTGCCATCAAGTCGGCAAACGGCAAGCGACCAAACTTCTCATGTAGGGCCGCCCAACCCGCGACAACCCCAGGCACCGTGACCGCATCAACCCCGCGCTTAGGCGCCTGGGCGTGGCCCTTGGCATCGCGCCCATACTTGCCTGCAAAATAAGCGGGGCTCCAAGCCTTTGGGGCATGTCCAGAGGCGTTTAAACCATGGGCCCTACCCTCATGCCACACAATGGCAAACGCATCGCCACCGAGGCCACAGGAGACTGGCTCAGTCAAGGTGATCACCGCGGCCGCGGCGATCGCGGCATCAACAGCCGTGCCACCCTCGTAGAGCATCTTTAAGCCCGCTTGCGCAGCCAACGGGTGCGAGGTCGACACCACATTGCGCGCAAACACAGGAATGCGCACGCTCGGATAGGGGTTGTGCCAATTAAAGGATTTCATACAGTGCAAACCGTTGATGTTGTTATCTGTCGGCGAATTTGACCGGCCCACTGATTCGTAAGGCCAGAATCAAAATAAGGCAAGGCTACCTGTGGGGCTTGCCGTGGTGCAGATGGGTCAGCGTGCAAAAAAGCAAAGCACGCCGTTAAAGTGCTGTATCGCCTATCTCGCCCGTGCGGATACGGACAACTTGTTCGAGCGGGGTCACGAAAATCTTACCGTCGCCGATCTTGCCCGTCCGAGCGGCCTTAATAAGGGCCTCAATAACCGCTTCGACTTGGCTGTCGCTGACGGCGACTTCAACCCGTACTTTCGGCAAGAAATCGACCACGTACTCGGCACCCCGATAAAGCTCGGTGTGGCCTTTTTGTCGACCAAAGCCCTTGGTCTCAGTGACAGTCAAACCGGTGACTCCCACGTCGGATAGACCATCGCGCACTTCGTCGAGTTTGAATGGCTTGATAATCGCAGTAACTAGTTTCACGGTGGCTCCTGATCCAGCAACACGCTGGTAAATGATGGACTATTCAGGGAAATTCTCGCGATAGGCGTTAGACAAAGGATAGCGCCAATCACGCCCAAACGCCCTGACGGTGACTTTGGGCCCTGGTGGCGACTGGTGACGCTTGTATTCGCTTAACCGCAACAACCCAACCACCTGTTTAACCGATTTTTCATCCAGACCGGATTGAATCAAGGTTTGCACAGGCAAATTGTGATCCACATAACCGGAAATAATGTCGTCAATCACCTCATAAGCCGGTAAAGCATCTTGATCCGTTTGGTCCTCGCGTAATTCCGCACTCGGGGCGCGCGTGATGATGCGTTCGGGAATCACGGCAGACTGTTGATTACGCCACCGAGCCAGGCGATAAACCAAGGTTTTAGGGACATCTTTTAGAACAGCAAATCCACCCGACATGTCACCATAAAGGGTGCAGTATCCGACCGTAAGCTCCGACTTGTTACCCGTTGTCAGCACCAGCGCACCGAACTTGTTTGACAAGGCCATCAGCAAAGTGCCGCGCGTACGCGACTGCAAGTTTTCTTCGGTGAGATCAGCCGAACAACCCTCAAATGCGCTCGACAACGACTTTTCTAACGCGTCAGTGACCTCGCCAATCGGAATGACTTGATAGCGCACCTTCAGTTGCTCAGCCATCTGATGGGCATCCGTTTGAGAAATATCGGCGGTGTAACGCGACGGCATCATGACCGCGCTCACGGCCTGCTCACCAAGGGCATCAACAGCGACTGCCAACACCAAGGCCGAGTCAATACCCCCAGATAAGCCCAAGATCACTTCTTTGAAGCCATTTTTTTTCACATAATCTCGCACCCCTGTACAAAGGGCTCCCCAAACCATCGTCAGATGCTCTTGCTCGGCTTCATCTTCCATGCTTGTCACAGCCGTCCATGGACCATTGCCTAAAGCCAATGCGCCACTGCTTTGCACCTCAATCTGCACCAAGGCCTCGTCAAACGCCGGCGCGCGACCCAAACAATGACCCTGCCGATCTAAGGCAAACGACATGCCTTCAAACACCAGTTCATCCTGAGCACCACACATGTTCGCATAAAGCAAACTGACACCCGCGCGGTCCACGCAGCGGCGCATCATGTCTAGACGCTGGGTGAACTTACCCATGTGAAAGGGCGACGCATTCAGCACCAGTAGGCACTGGGCCCCCGCTTGACTGGCTGCCGTCGGGGCAGGACGGAACCAAGCGTCTTCACAGATGTTGACACCAAAGGTCACCCCCGCATGCTCAAAGGTACACGCCTTCTCACCTGGGCTGAAATAGCGTCTTTCATCAAAAACGCCGTAGTTGGGTAATTCGCGCTTGAAATAGCGCGCAATCACTTTGCCTGCTCTCAGCACACTCGCCGCGTTGTAAAGTTCAGCGCCTTCGGCCCAAACGTGGCCCACGACGACCGCGAGCTTAGGCAGATCAGCCAGTCTCTCAGTCAATGTCTCTAGGGCGAGGCGCTCTTGATCGACAAAAGCCGGGCGTAGCAACAAGTCTTCAGGCGGGTAGCCTGTGAGTGCCATTTCAGGGGTTAACAAAAGGTCGGCGCCTTTGTCTGCGGCTTGGCGCGCCATCCGCTCAATTTGCTCTGCGTTACCAGAAAAATCACCGACCACAGCATTAAGCTGCGCCAGCGCAACATTCGCGGCTGCCATGGGCATCTTCACATTCAAAGAAAACAAGGCTTGATTATTGCATGACAGAACCCCCAACTCGCACACTATAATCAATTCATCATGACAAATAATAATCCCCCCTCAGACGATCAGTTTGCCAAGAAGTCTCAGGCCTGGTCTGCCCGCTTTTCTGAACCGGTTTCAGACCTTGTTAAACGCTACACCGCTTCGGTCGACTTTGATCAACGATTGGCTCTGCACGACATTAGCGGTTCACTGGCCCACGCGGAAATGCTCTCGCATACGGGTGTGATCACACGAGCCGACTACGACAGCATCCAAACGGGCCTGGGCCAGGTGCGTCAAGAAATTGAGGACGGTCAATTCACTTGGTCGTTAGACCTTGAGGATGTCCACTTAAATATCGAAAAACGTTTGGTTGATATCATCGGGGACGCCGGCAAACGGTTACACACCGGTCGCTCGCGTAACGATCAAGTCGCGACCGACATTCGCCTCTGGGTCAGGGAACAAACCGATCTGATCGTGGCGCAATTGGATTACCTACGAGCGGTGCTGGCACAGCAAGCGATGTGCCATGCCGAGACCATCATGCCTGGCTTTACCCACTTGCAAGTGGCGCAACCGGTCACCTTTGGGCACCATCTGTTGGCATATGCCGAAATGTTCGCGCGTGACCGCGAACGCTTGGTGGATTGCCGACGCCGCGTGAACCGACTGCCTCTGGGTGCGGCCGCCCTGGCGGGCACCAGTTTCCCGATTGATCGTGAGCGCGTGGCGCGTCACTTAGGCTTTGACGGCGTTTGTCAAAACTCTCTTGACGCGGTTTCTGATCGTGATTTCGCGATTGAGTTCTGCGCCGCGGGCGCTTTGATCATGACCCATATTTCTCGCCTGTCCGAGGAGCTCGTGCTGTGGATGAGCCCCCGTGTCGGCTTTATCACCTTGGCCGATCGCTTCTGTACGGGCAGCTCCATCATGCCGCAAAAGAAAAATCCCGATGTCCCCGAATTGGCTCGCGGCAAAACCGGGCGCGTCAACGGCAACCTGATTGCGCTGCTGACGCTCATGAAAGGTCAACCATTGGCCTACAACAAAGATAATCAAGAAGACAAAGAGGGCCTGTTTGATACGGCAGATACCGTGCGTGACACCTTGACGATTTTTGTGGACATGATGCAAGGCGTAACGGTGCATGCCTCGGCCATGCGAGACGCAGCCAAACAAGGTTTTGCCACCGCCACTGATCTGGCTGACTATTTGGTTAAAAAAGGCGTGCCGTTTCGCGATGCACACGAGGTCGTGGCTCATGCGGTGCTGAGCTGCGAAAAGCGCGGTTGTGACCTCGCTGAATTAGCACTCGCTGAGCTGCAAGCGTTTCATCCATTGATCGAAGCCGACATACATGAAGTGCTGACGTTGGAAGGCTCGGTCACGGCGAGATCGCACATCGGTGGCACCGCACCCGAACAGGTTAAAGCGGCGGCGCAACGCGTTTTGGATGAGTTGGATCGAGCCTAGACTAGACGCTCTACTCTGACTCGAACACGGCGATTGACTCGACGTGGCCGGTGTGTGGAAACATGTTGACCACGCCCGCCTGGCGCAAACGGTAGCCCCCTGTGTGACACAAGACACCCGCGTCACGGGCCAATGTCGCGGGGTTACAAGACACGTAGACCAAACGCTTGGGCCGCGCTGAGGGCTTGAGTTGACTCAAAACCTCACACACGGCCATCGCGCCCTCACGCGGCGGGTCAATCAATAACTTATCAGCGGGGCCGCCCAATTCATCGGTCAGGCTTTGATAATGCTCGGCCGTGAACGCAAATAAATCACTCACCATAAAACTCACGTTCGTGATGCCGTTGTGCAGCGCGCCCGCTTGCGCACGCTCCACCAAACTTTTGCTGCCCTCAACGCCCAACACTTGTCGGCTTTGGGTGGCGAGCGGCAGGGTGAAATTACCCAAACCACAAAACAGATCTATGACCCTTTCTTGTGCCTTCACATCCAAGAGCAACAACGCTCGCGAGACCAACATTTGGTTGATCTGGTGATTGACTTGGGTAAAGTCGGTCGGGCGAAACGGCATGCGAACATCAAACGCTGGCAAGGCGTAAGTCAACGGCCGAGCCTGCGCCTCGTTGAGCAAAACAACCGTGTCGGGTCCCTTGGATTGCAACCACCACTGAATCTGGTGAGTGGTCTCGAAATCTGTTAGACGCTGCCGATCGGTATCGGTCAATGGTTCGAGGTGGCGCAACACCAAGGCGATGACATCATCACCCACAGCCAACTCAATCTGCGGGAATCGCGTGGGTTGGTCGAGCGAGGCAATCAAATGTCTCAGTGGCACCAACAAATCGCTGACCGCTTTGGGTAACACCTCACAGGAGGTCATGTCCGCCACAAAGCTGCTGCGTCGCTCGTGAAATCCCACTAGTATCGTGTCTTTCTTTTTTACCCACCGGATCGCCAATCGCGCACGGAACCGATAACCCCAGCTCGGTCCGTGGATGGGCGCCAGCATTTGCTGTGGCTTTAGATCTGCCAAGTGCGCAAAGGCGTCTTCTAACAAACGCTGCTTGACTGCCACTTGAGCGTCAGGCGCCAAATGCTGCATCACACAGCCACCGCAGACCCCAAAATACCGACACTTCGGCGTCACCCGCATCCACGAGCTGCGCTCAATCGAGATCGTCTTGGCGGTATTGAAGGATGGTTTTTTACGGATGATTTCAGCGGTGACCAGCTCTTGTGGCAAAGCACCTTCGACGAAGACAACTTTACCGTCAGCCCGACCCACGCCGCGGGCCTCATGGTCGAGCGACTCAATGGCGATCTGTAGCGACTCTCTCATGCTGTGCTATCAGACCACGCCTTCAAGTACTCCACCCAATGACTAGCCTCCAAGCCCGAGAGGTGCTCTTTGACTAAGGCGATCTCATGTTCGTAGGCTGCGGTTGTTAAAAACCCACGAATCATCTGGAAGCGGCAATACACCAGCCAGGTATTGACCACATCGGTTTCACAGTAAGCCCTGACCTCTTGCTGTCGACCTTCCTGCCAAGCCTGCCAAACCAAACTGCCGTCCATGCCGAGCTTGCCGGGAAACCCACACAGCTTGGCCATGTCATCGAGCCGGGCGTTGGCACGGCCGCCATAGTTCGCCAATACATCCATCAAGTCAGTGTGACGAGAGTGGTAGCGGCTCAAGTAGTTGTTGTATTTGAAGTCGCGATCGTCTTGGCCTGTTTCCCAATAACGAGGGGCCGCCACGCCGTGAATTAGGCTGCGATAATGAAGAACCGGTAAGTCAAATCCTGATCCATTCCAACTCACCAACGTCGGCGTGTAGTGGTCAATGGTTTTAAAGAAACCCTGAATCAGCGTTTCTTCTGGATCGTCGGCCTGCCCGATGCACTTGACTCGAAAGCCCTTGTCATCGCGAAATACGCAACCCACCACAGCAATCTTTTGCAGATGATGTGGCAAAAAAGTGCTGCCCGTTTTGGCTTGACGCTCCTCGAATGCCGTCTTGACCACCTCTTCGTCGCTCATATCGGTCCAGCCGTGCGTCTGTCGCAAGCCGTGAACGTCTGGAATGGTCTCCAGATCAAAAACCAGTGTCGGTGTCATAGGCCCTTCACTTACGGCTGAGGAGGCAAATATCGCATGGGGTTAACCGGCGTGCCGTTACGTCGCAATTCAAAATGCAAACGTGGCGAACTAGCGTCCGATTGCCCGAGCGTGCCGATTTGACTGCCCTTGTTGGCCGTGTCACCTGCCTTCACAAGCAACGTTTCATTGTGGGCGTAGGCTGTGATGAAGTTATTGCCATGGTCCAAAATAATCAAATTGCCAAACCCTCGGGCGCCGTTACCGGCGTAAGCCACTTTGCCTGTCGCTGCAGCCACCACGGGCTCACCGACCTTGCCTTCGATGTCAATGCCTTTGCTCTGTGTCGTAAACGTCTCAATGATTTTGCCTTGAGCAGGCCACACCAATCCTAAGGCATCCGCCCCGCTTGCCCGCGCTGTGCTGGCGAGGGCGGCTGGCTCGGTGTCTTGTTGGCGCGTCGAGGCCATGTCACTGCTGAGCATCGTCGCGCGGCTATCTGCAGCTGGCATGGCCACATCGCTATTGACACGCAAGCGTTGCCCAACACGTATCAAACTGGGATTGGAAATGTTATTAAGAGACGCCAAACGATCGACACTGACCCCAGTTTCGCGGGCAATCGAAGTGAGCGTATCACCCGGTTGAACCCGGTAAGTGCCATTGACTCCCCGATCACCCAAGTCTGACACAGGGGCAAAAAGACCCGTTCCCGAGCAACCTGCAAGGGTCAACACGAAGACCATCGCCGTGATTGAACGCAACTTTTTTGTCAGGTAACGCATTACCGCTGCGGACATAAAACTCTCCAAAACAATCATCCCTGTACACCTGGCATAAGTGGCACAAAACGAACCGCGTCAAGTGTGTGCCGTTCCCACCGGTTCGGTGATTCTCTGACCACCATGATTAAATGCTGCACGGCTTGCCCTTGTGGGGCAATCAGGCGGCCACCAACGGCTAACTGATCGAGCAGCAACTGAGGAATGCTCAAACCGGCCGCCGCCACCACAATGGCGTCAAATGGCGCGTGGGTCGACCAACCCAACATGCCATCGCCAAACAATAATTGTGTTCGACAACCGACTCGCCGCAACCGCTCTTTGGCTGTATCGTACAACGCCCGGACTCGCTCAATCGAGTAAACCTGCGGAAAAACTTTTGACATCACGGCCGCTTGATAGCCGCAACCGGTCCCAACTTCCAATACTTTACGCGGTTTTGGCTCTACATCGTTAACTGCCGCTAGCATGTGCGCCACCACCCAGGGCTGAGAAATGGTTTGGCTGTGACCGATGGGCAAGGCGGCATCCTCGTAAGCACGGCTCGCCAACGCCTCGTCAACAAACAAATGTCGCTCAACGGTTGCCAAAGCCCCCAAGACCGTTTCGTCTGAAACACCTTTGGCCCGCACCCGTTCAACCATTCGCAGTCTTAATCGCTCTGAGGTCAACCCCAGGCTTGCGATCGCGCCCCCAGACAATTGGCTTGGCAGCGCTTGAGCCGTGCCGCCAGGACGAATGATGCGCGTATTGCTATTGGACGGCTTGAAATCAAGGCCAGACGCAAAGAGCGTTTTTTTGTTCATGGTCTCGACACGACCGGCGCTGAAAGCCACTGCCCAACCGTTGCGATCTGCTGCTCATGCGTCAGGTCCAGGCGCAAAGGCGTCACCGATGTCCACCCTTCAGTGACCGCATGAAAATCCGTGCCGGGCGAGGCGTCTTGGGCATCGCCAGCGGGGCCAATCCAGTAGATTTTTTCATTATTGGGGTTCAAGGCGGCAATCACGGGTTGCGAAGCGTGTCGCTTACCTAGGCGGGTCACTTTCAAGCCCCGATGATCACCTGCCGGCATCGAGGGGATATTGACATTCAAAAGGGCGTTGGCCGCAAGTGGTTCATCGATATATCGACGCACCATTTCTTGCGCAATCTGAGCGGCTACATCCAAATGCGTCCAGCCTTTTTGGACCAAAGAAAAAGCAATCGCCGGAATGCCAAACAAGTGGCCTTCGACGGCGGCCGCCACCGTGCCCGAATAAATCGTGTCGTCACCCATATTGGCGCCATTGTTAATCCCCGACACCACCAAATCCGGCTTGAAATCCAATAGTCCGGTTAACGCCACGTGGACGCAATCGCTTGGCGTGCCGTTCACCACATGAAAACCATTTTTAGCCTGTCGTATGGATAAGGGACGGTTTAAGGTGAGTGAATTGGAGGCGCCACTGTGGTTGACTTCTGGCGCAACAACCGTGATGTCAGCGCAGTCCTGCAGCGCTTCAGCCAAGGCTTCAATCCCCGCTGCGCTATAACCATCGTCGTTAGATACCAATATTCTCATGTTGTAACCATTTTGTTGACAGCGCTCGGTTGTTGGAACCATTCAGTTGTTGGCACCAGTCGGCAGTGATTATTGTACCCATCTCCGGTTTGACTGGGCGCGCGCCTGCCTTAAACTCTCCAATTCCCTCATCAATTGATCTCCCCACGATGGCCGCTCCTGATCAACCTCTCTTTGCCGTGCTGTTTGTGCTGCTGGCTTACCTGCTAGGCTCCATATCTTTTGCCGTGGTGGTGAGCAAGCTCTTCGATCTTGACGACCCCCGTTCCTACGGATCTGGCAACCCCGGTGCCACCAACGTCTTGCGCAGCGGGCATAAGGTTGCTGCTGTGTTGACGCTCGCCGGCGATGCGTTCAAGGGATGGCTGGCGGTTTGGCTGGCCTTGCAAATGGCGTTCGCCCCCACTGTTGTCGGCTTTGTTGCCGTGGCGGTTTTTGTGGGGCACGTTTTCCCGGTATTCCTATCATTTAAAGGGGGCAAGGGCGTTGCCACCGCCTTCGGGGTCATCCTTGCTTTGGCACCCGCACTCGGGTTAGCCACCTTATTAACTTGGCTGATCGTGGCGTTTTTCTTTCGCCTATCTTCGCTCGCGGCCATCGCAGCCGCCCTTTTTGCGCCCTTCTACTACTTCATTCTTTCCGGCCTTCTGTGGCCCTTGAATAATGCGTTTCTATGGGCGCTTGCGGTCATCGCACTGCTTTTACTTCAGCGTCATCGAGCCAATATCGGACGGATTTTTAAGGGTACAGAACCCAGAATTGGTGCTAAATAGCAACATCGGTAAGGGGCCAACGCGGATGCACTGAGAATCGATGCGACGCTTGCTCGAGCGACGCAAGCCCCGCGTTGACTCGCTCAGCTGCCGCATAAGCAATCATCGCGCCATTGTCTGTGCACAGGGCCACTGGCGGAAAAAATACCGTTGCCGATAGGCCCGCGGCTTGCGCCACCAAACGATCTCTCAGCCGGCTATTGGCACCGACACCACCCGCCACCACCAAACGTTTCAAACCCGACGCCTTCAGTGCGGCAAGCGACTTCGCAATCAACACGTCGACGATGGCCGCTTCGGTGCTAGCCGCTAAATCAGCACGCGCTTGCTCGTCCAATGCCGACAAACCACCCGCTCGTTTCACCTGATGCAAAACGGCGGTCTTAAGGCCACTAAAACTGAAATCAAATCCAGGGCGGTGCAACAACGGGCGGGGTAAATCAAAGCGTTTCTCATCGCCCTGTTCGGCGAGTTTGGCCAACGCCGGACCACCGGGATAACCCAAACCCAACAACTTTGCCGTCTTATCGAACGCTTCGCCGGCCGCATCGTCCAAAGTCTCACCCAATAAAGCATACAGACCGACACCATCGACGCGCATCAACTGCGTATGCCCACCTGACACCAGTAGCGCCACGAAGGGAAATGCCGGCTTAGGGTCTGCTAGGCGCGGCGACAGTAAGTGTCCTTCCAAATGATGGATCTCAATGGCTGGCTTACCCATTGACCAAGCCATGGCCTGCGCGCTGCCAGCGCCCACTAACAACGCCCCTGCCAAGCCTGGCCCGGCGGTGTAGGCGAAGGCGTCAACCTGAGCGAGCGTCAACCCAGCTTGCTCGAGTGCTTGCCGCGTCAACGGGATGACGCGGCGAATGTGGTCTCGCGAGGCCAACTCAGGCACCACCCCGCCGTAGGCTTGGTGCATGGCCGCTTGCGTATGCAAGGCATGCGAGAGCACCCCGCGCTCGGTGCAAACCAGCGCCACGCCCGTCTCGTCACAAGAACTTTCAAAACCTAAGATGATCATGTCGCCATTGTAAGACCAATGCCCAAAGGGGCTTGGCATCGCAAGTCGCGCGCCCAACTGAACCGCATCTAGAGAAACGAAAAGGCTTTCTGTCAAGACGCCCGTTACATCTTGAAAGAATACGAGTTTTGCATATTGTCGGATAAACCCGATACGTACAAAACCAAATAATTCTTAATATTCGCCGGTGATTCATTTATGACCTGACAAAAACATCATTGGAGACGAATATGGAAGTCATCACGCATTGGTTTAACCTCATCAGTGGCTGGGTCTGGGGGCCCGTCATGCTGGTCTTATTGGTCGGCACCGGCCTCTTCTACACCATCCGTTTAGGCGGCTTGCAATTCCGGCTATTGCCGCGCGCCCTCAAGCTCGCCTTCACGCGGCAAAAAAAGACCAATGCACCGGGTGACATCACACAATTTCAGGCGTTAATGACCGCATTGGCTGGCACCATTGGCACCGGTAACATCGCCGGCGTCGCCACGGCGATTGTGCTCGGTGGACCCGGCGCGGTGTTTTGGATGTGGTTATCTGCCTTGGTTGGCATGGCCACCAAATATGCCGAAGCCTATCTCGCGGTTTATTTCCGCACGCGTGATGCCAAAGGCAATATGTCTGGCGGTCCCATGTACTACATCGAATATGGCTTGGGGCTAAAGAGTTTGGCCGTGATGTTTGCTGTGTGCGGCGCACTCGCCGCGCTCGGCACGGGCAGTTCGGTGCAATCGAACTCGGTGGCGCAGGCCTTAAACAACACGATCGGCTTTCCGGGTTGGGCGACCGGCCTGATCCTGACTTTCATCACGGGGTTGGTGCTCTTGGGTGGCATCCGCAGCATTGCCAAAGTCGCCTCGCTCATCGTGCCGGTGATGGCCATCATTTATCTGATGGGTGGTTTGGCGATTATTTTTCTAAATCCGGATCTGGTGTGGCCTGCGGTCTCATTGATTGTCAGCGATGCCTTTAGTGGCCAGGCGGTCGCCGGTGGCGCCATCGGTTTGGCCATTCGTTATGGCGTGTCGCGTGGGGTTTTCTCCAACGAGGCTGGCATCGGCACCGCCCCAATCGCTGCAGCCGCCGCCAAAACCAACTCTCCCGAGGAGCAAGCGCTGGTCTCCATGACAGGCACGTTTTTAGACACCATCGTGGTGTGCTCAATCACCGGCATCGTCTTGGTCATGGGCAATCAGTACACCGCAGGCATCACGGGCGCCGCGCTGACTTCCAATAGCTTTGAGGCACTCTTGCCAGGCGTTGGTGCTTGGGTGGTGACCATTGGACTGATCTTCTTTGCGTATTCAACCATTCTGGGGTGGTCTTACTATGGTGAAAAGTGCGCAGCCTATCTCTTCGGAGAAAAGGCCGTCGTGCCTTATCGCATTCTCTACACCGGTTTTGTGATGCTAGGCACGCTGATTTCGCTGGATCTGGTGTGGGCCGCCGCCGATGTGTTCAACGGTCTGATGGCCTTCCCTAATTTGGTGGGTCTGCTCTTACTCTCCGGGATCGTGGTCCACAAAAGATTACCGGCCCCGCTCAGTGCTCATGAAGCACCAGATGAGCCATTCCCTGCTCTGTCGCCAAGCCAACCTTGGCGCCAATAGGTAGGGTCGCTTTGACTGCCGCATGACCGTAAGGCAATCCCGGCACGACCGGGATGCCAACGGTGCGCCTGATGTGGGCCACTACGTCAGGCAAATCAAACCCTCGATCGCTTGCGCTTAACCGATAACCCGTGAATTGCCCGAGCACCAGCGCCTTTTGACGGGCCAAGACACCAGACTGCGCGAGTTGCAGCAACATTCTCTCGATGCGATAGGGCTGCTCATTGACATCTTCGACAAACAAAATACCGCCACGGACCTTCGGAAAATATGGGGTGCCGAGCAAGGACACCAGCATGGCCAAGTTGCCACCCCAAAGCACCCCGCGCCCGTCAAAGGCGTCTGCTGTTTCGCTCTCAAAACTGAGAATTTCCAGCTCGCCTCGCATGCTTTCGGCAAACAAATCGGCGGTCAAGTCATTGACAGTCGCCGACCCAAAATCCCCAGCTGCCGTGGGGCCGGTGTAACTCGCGGCACCGGTGGTGGCCAACAACGCCAAATTAAAGGCCGTGAAGTCACTGTGCCCCACAAAGCTCTTGCCACTGTCGGCCACGGCACGCCAATCAATGGCGGGTAATAAACGAGACATGCCATAGCCGCCGCGCGAGGCCATCACAATGTCAGCCGGTTGTTTGAGCGAGCGCGCAATGGCTTGTAAGCGTTGCCGATCCGTGCCCGCAAAGCGACTGTCCACCCGTTTGGCGGCCTTATCCAAGGTGGTTTTAAAGCCCAAGGCAGACAAGTTGATCACTGCCGTGTCTAACTTTTCTTCGGGGCTGACCGCGCCCGACGGGGAGATCACATAAATGCGCTGATTGTTTGGTGGCTGGTGCGCGCTCGCGTGGTCTGGTTTCATGCTTGCTTTAATCCTGTCGGTAAGACGCCCGATCGCCGGGCTTTAAAAAAATCACTTAACACTTGGCCGCATTCCTGAGCCAAGACGCCCCCTTGTACCGTGGCATGATGGTTTAACACCCCCTCGGGCGTTAGATCGACACGGCTGCCACAAGCGCCGGTTTTGGGGTCGGGCGCACCGTAAACGATGCGTGCCACACGGGCGTGAAACAACGCCCCCAGGCACATGGCGCATGGCTCCAATGTTACAAACAAGGTGGTTTGCGGCAATCGGTAGTTTTTTTGTCGTTCGCCAGCATCCCTCAATGCCAGCACTTCGGCATGCGCTGTCGGGTCTGACAAACCAATCACGTTGTTGGCCCCTTCGCCGATGATCTGCCCCTGTTCGTTTACCAAAACAGCACCAACAGGCACTTCACCGCGGGCTTGGGCTTGCCGGGCCTGCAACAAGGCCAGGCCCATGTAGTGGGCTTCATCCACGGTACATGCGACCCTTAACGGCAATGCGACGCACCAAACTGATCACGGCCTCTTCTAGCCACTGATAGAGCTCGGCGTCTTCGTCGTAGCGCGCTTGGTTCAAATTATTGACTCGACCATCTTCAATAAACCCCCACGCGCGGCTGCGTTTGTCTCGGTGCTTAGGGTCCCAGACACCAAAGGCGATGCCACCGGCTTTTCGCACCATGGAAAAGCATGGGATATCGGTGTAACCATCGCCCACAAAAATCATTTGATCAAACGGCACCCGTAAACGATCCTCTGGGATCTTTCGGTTCACTTCGAAAGGCTTGCCTTCAAAGGCAGGGCCAATAATGCCCTTTTGAATATGGAATAAGTAGCGGGTTTTATCGGTGAAACTCACCACTCGGCGGGGAAAGCGAATGCCCTGATCTTCCCCATAAACCAGCTCAGATGCCCAGATCTGTGTGAATTCGTGAGCAATCGACGTGTGTCGCACCACATCACCAATGCCACTAGAAATCAAATAAAACTCCAACTGCATCTGGGGGTGGACCGCTTTGACCACGGCTCGCAAGCGTTCAAAAACCGTGGGCACACCGGAATGCAAAGGTAACTGAGCACCCCAATGTTCAAGCCGTGATCGGGTAATTAGGCCATGTGTTTGGGCGCGCGATAAATCGATCATTGCACTCAGGTAAGCCGGCACAGGGTCCCAGTCACTGGCCAACAAAGGATCAACGCGCTCTGACCAAAAGGCCGCGGTATCGACACCGATGTGCGAAAGAAACCCGGAGGTGCTGTCTGGGGCCAACGTATCGTCAAAATCAAACACCAAGGCAATGACATCGGACATCTGGCACTCACCTATAAAACGCTCGCCGGTTGACATGTGAACTCGGCGCGCCATTCATGATCAAATAAACAACAATAACAATCAGTAGTGTACTGGTTACCGTTAGTGTGCAACCGATGATTCAAGTCATCCCGTTTCCCCCAAAACACACGAGGATATTTGCAATGACAGCCATCAACCTACGGTCAACAAGCGAACGCTGGACCAAACCCCATGCGCGGCTGGCTGTCCTACCGGTACGGCTTTTAGTAAAGTTTTGGGGACCGCTGTTGATGCTCGGCTTGGCGATGGTGTTGATGATTGGATCGCCCACAGCGAATGCCCAAGCCAACAGCGCAGGTTCAGCTGGGGGTGCAAGTGCAAGTCCAGGTGCAGCGACAAACCCAAGCACCGACAAAGCGGCCTTGGTCTTGCACATCAGGCATGCCCTTGCGCCAGGCGGCGGGGATCCATCGCATTTTGATGTCAACGATTGCGCCACGCAGCGCAACCTCAATGAGGTCGGGCGAGACCAATCACGCGACATCGGACGCCAGTTGCGAGCGCTCGGCATCGAACCGACCCACATCTGGTCGAGCCAATGGTGTCGTTCATTTGAAACTGCCGAGTTGCTCGGGCTAGGTGAGGTCACTGCCTTGCCGTCGTTAAACTCTTTCTTTCAAAATCGCGCCGCCGGCCACGAGCAGATGGCTGAGCTGCGTGCGTTTTTGCGCAATCTCGACCCCGCTGGGGGCCCTTATGTGATGGTCAGCCACCAGGTAGTGGTGGGAAGCCTGACCAATACTTGGGTGGCAAGCGGTGATGGCGTTTGGCTCGTTTTAACCGGTGACCCGCAAAACCCTTGGATCGTGCACCGTGCAGAAACCGAGAACTTGACGCTGCCGCCCGGGTTTTAGCGCAAACCCCTGCTCTTGACTAAAATGACGCATGGCAAATAAAGAACCCAATCCAGAACTCTTACCCGGTCAATCGGTTGAACTGCTCAAGGCCCTGCATATCCTGACCCGTGACGGGCAGATGAATCAGGATAGCCGGCGCAAACTCAAACAGGTCAATCACTTGGCGCGGTTGATTGAGCCCGCACTAAACGCCCTGACCGAGGCCGAACCAAACTTCACCCTCGTGGATCATGGCGCCGGCAAGTCCTACTTGGGTTTTATTCTGGTGGACTTCTACCTCAAACACAAAGCGCCTGGCGCTCGAGTCATCGGCATCGAAAGACGAGCCGACTTAAACGAGCGCGCGCAAGCGCTGGCCCGCGAGGCGGGCTTTTCTCAAATGCAGTTCTTGAATATGGACGCACAAGACGCCATCACGAGTCAGGCACTGCCGGCAACGGTTGATATTGTCACGGCTCTGCACGCCTGTGACACCGCCACGGACGATGCCATTCACTTTGCGCTGCGCCGACAAGCGCAATACGTGGTGTTGGTCCCCTGCTGCCAGGCCGAAGTTGCCGCCCAACTCAGGCAACACAAAAAGCCCTACGACCCGGACCCCATGAGCGAGCTGTGGCGCAGGCCCCTTCACACCCGAGAGTTTGGCAGCCACCTGACCAACACCTTGCGCTGCTTGCAACTCGAGGCTCACGGCTATCAAGTCACGGTGACCGAACTCGTGGGCTGGGAGCATTCCATGAAAAACGAACTGATTGTGGCCCATCGCAAAGGCAAGCCACAGGCGAGCGCGGCACAAAAGCTACAAGCCATTCTCGACCGGGTCGGTCTGCCGGCGCTTAGCGAACGCTTTTTTGTGCCGGCAGCTTTTGACCTCATGAGGACAAACGCATGACTTGGTTGATCGCCGGATTTGGGGGGTTGGGCCAAGAAATGGCGCAAGTGATGCGCCATTTCCCAGACTTAAAACAGACGCCAATTGTGGCGCTGCGCCGCCATCCGCCGAGAGATGCAGCAACAGAGGAAGCAACAGAAACACCAACAGAAAAACCCACACCGAACACGCAGTGGTTCTCTGCCGACCTCACCGACCCCAGCACACTGAACCTACCGAGTGGTCTAAGCCACGTGGTTTATTGCGCCACACCGGACCAACGCGACGAGGCGAATTATCACCTCACCTACGAGGTCGGTCTGCAAAATCTGGTGCACGCTTTGCATCAAACCGGCAACCACAACGCCCGACTCCTGTTTGTTTCTTCAACCGCGGTTTATGGCGCCAATCAAGCGGGCTGGCTTGATGAAACGAGCCCGACCGAGCCCAGTGGCTTTAACGGCCGCGTGTTGTTGCGTGCCGAACAGTGGTTGCTGGCCCATTGGCCAAACGCTTTGGTGTTAAGACTATCGGGGCTTTATGGTCCCAAACGGCGGGCGTTATTGACGCGATTGGCGCAGGGCCAGGCCAGTGTCCCACCGTCAGAAGACTATTGGGCCAATCGCATCCACATTCACGATGCCGCCCGGGCGGTGATTCATTTACTGCGCCAAACCAAATGCCACGGTATCTACATCGGCACTGACAGCACACCTGTGCCTCTTAGAACGCTCTACCGCGACTTGGCGCAAGCCTTAGGCGCACCCGAACCCCAGCCTGGGCCACCTTCTCCGATGATGGGTAAAAAAAGGCTGTCCAATCAAAAGCTCATCAACAGCGGATTTGAACTCGAGTGGCCAGATTGCCGCCGTGGCTATGCCGCGATGATCGCCAATCCACCTATCAGCCAATCAGCCAATCAGCCAATCAGCCATAACTGACGGCAATGATGTCTAGCGTTTGCTCCCCGGTCGGGGTGTCAAGGCGAACCGTATCGCCTTCGCGCGCTTTTATCAGCGCACGCGCCACGGGCGAGATCCAACTGATGCGCCCATTGAGCGGCTCCACCTCATCCACACCCACAATCGTCACGTCAAACGTTTCACCGTGTTGATCCATGTATTGAACCGTCGCCCCAAAAAAGACCTGTTCTTGATGGGCTTGCTCGGTCACATCCACCACATGGGCGATCTCTAAGCGTTTGGTCAAAAACCGCAGCCGTCTATCAATTTCTCGTAGGCGCTTTTTGCCATAGATGTAATCGCCATTTTCTGAGCGGTCGCCATTAGAGGCCGCCCACGAGACGATTTGCACGACCTCAGGTCGCTCGACCTTCACCAAATGCGCCAACTCTGCGCGCATGCGCTCGTAACCGGGTCGGGTTAGATAATTCTTTTCGTCACTCATTGTTGGTTTGCGATGCTTTGGGTGGTGATGGTTTGGGTGGCAGTGATCGCATGGTGAAGTTGCGATTGCAAATCAGCCGAATGCCAAACCGGGGTCAAGTCACCCGCCAACGCCGGCACCTGCCCTAGGTCACAGCGGCTTTCGTTGGGCCCATGAAAGTCCGATCCGCATGACGCCAAAAACCCATGATGCTTGGCCACCTCGGCATAGGTTTTGAATTGCCACGGCTGATGGCTACCGGTGTTGACCTCAATGGCCGAACCACCCAAATCTTTGAATGCCGAAAAGAGTGCCTCAAACTGCAAGTCACTAAACCCATAGCGACCGGGATGGGCAATCACAGCCACCCCTTGTGCTGACTTGATCCAATGCAACGCTGACTCCAGGCAAGCCCATTGCGTGGGCACAAAGGCTGGACCATTGTCCTTTAAGAAACGATCAAACACGGCCTGCATGGTTTTGAAGTGCCCACTTTGGACCAAGTGACGCGCAAAATGCGTACGGCTAATGAGTGCCGGATTGCTCGCGAACGCTAAGGCGCCCTCAAAGACGCCCGGATAGCCTAGGGCCTCAAACTTGTCAGCCATTTGGCGCGCACGGGTCACGCGTCCGTCACGCACGCTCGCGAGTCCTTCTTGCAACACGCGATTGTTCTCATCAATTCCCAATCCCACCACGTGTATGGTGCGCGAACCCCACGTCACAGAAATCTCCACACCGGATAGAAACGGCAAGCCACAAGCCGTGGCCGCTTGGCGCGCCTGGGCCAAGCCCGAGAGTTCGTCGTGATCGGTCAGCGCCCAGAGCTCTACGCCATTGGCATGAGCCCGCTGTGCCAAGGTGTGCGGGTCAAGCACTCCATCAGAGACATGGGAGTGACAATGCAAATCGGCGCGCTGCCAAGACCGAACTTGTTCAGCTGACGTCAGCATGGCGCTATGCCTCCTCTAGAAAGTCGACCACGATTTGCACCTGGTTGTCGACGATCAGGCTTGGGGCGTGTCCAACCCCTTCAAAATCCACCTGTCTGGCCAAAGGATTGACCGACAGCATCTGCTGGACCGTTTTCTGGCTGAGCAAATCGGATTGAGCCCCATGCAAGATCAAAGTCGGTGCATTCACCGCATGAAACGCACCCCACAAAAGGCTTTCCCCTTTATTCATGAGCTCTTCGCTGACGTTTGCAAACGCCTTGGCAATCGACGGATCATAGTGTTTGACCCAATGCCCCTCTTTGGGCACAAAGTAATGACGCGTCAATAGATCCCACTGCTGCTCGGTGTGAGGGCCAAAGGTAGCGGCGGTTTCTTTCATGTAGGCAACCGCCTCTTCATATCGCTCAAAACGCAGATCTTGGGCCAAGTACTGACCAATACGGGTAAGCGACGACGGTTCGACTCGCGGCCCCACATCATTGAGCACCAAGCGAGAAATCGGCACCACCGGTTCATCAATGGTGTGCGTTAAGCGGGCCGGCGGGGTTTGAGTCAGGGCGCTTTTAGACTGAGCCACCAAAGCCGCATAACTCATGGCCATCAGCCCCCCCATCGAGGTACCCACCCAATGGAGCTTTTTGGGTTGCAGGCGCCCTATTAAAGTGACCATGTCCGAAACATATTGCGGCACCGCATAGCTCAACGGTTGCAGCAACCAGTCAGACAGTCCCCGACCCACCACATCAGGGCTTACCACCCGGTAGCGTTGCGCCAGGCGAGAGGCCAACACATCAAAATCCCGACCCGTTCGTGTCAAACCGTGCACACACAACACGACCTCATCACCTGTGGGATCACCCCACTCGTAATAAGCCATCCGGTGTATGCCCGTCGGATTGGCACAAGCGATTGAATGAGTGCGAGGTTCAAGCATGATTGAAGCCCAAAGGGTAAAACCTTATTCTAGGGCATCAAAGACGGCATTGCCGTCTTGGACATGCCAATAACGTTGCCTTTGCTCGGCCAAGGAAACCACCGATAAACCACTTGGCTTGGAGTCAAACACCACGGCACCATCGCGCGCGGTTAGCCACGTGCGTGTGCCCTGCTGCTGCCAGCGCCGCATCACCGGCGCATGGGGATGCCCAAACCGATTATGCCAACCCGCTTGCGCGACAGCATGTTGCGCCCCACTCCACTGAACCCACCCATCGCTTGAACCCGTGCGCGAGCCATGATGAGGCATCACCATGACGTCAATTCGAGCTTTTTTAAGGCCTTTGCGCTCACTTACACCCCCACTCATCGCGATGATCTGATCTTCGGCGATCTCGTCGATGTCACCGGGCAAGAGTGCCGAATGCCAACGACCCGTGATTTTTAAAACGCAACTACAGCGATTGCGTGCCGCGCCCGACAACACCGCTTGTGCGCAGTCGTCTTGGGGGTGCAAAAACTCAAATCGGACACCATCGACTTGCCAGTGCTGGTCGCGCCGACAAGCCTGTGCGCCGGGCACACCGGCTCCCAGCAACTGACCAATGGTGCGTTCGGCTTGCAAGGTTGACAGCCCACCCACATGATCATTGTCTGGGTGCGAAATCACCACGCGATCAAGCCGTTTAATACCTTGTGCTCTGAGCACCGGCAAAATCACTCGCTCCATGGCGTCTACCGCGCCAAACCGCCACCCCGTATCAAACAACAATGTCTGCGAGTGGGTTTTAATCAACGCCGCCCCACCTTGACCCACATCAAATACCGTGAGCTGCCAAGCCCCGGGTATCGGCCCTGGAGGTCGGTATAAAAAACCCGGCAACATCAACAAATAACCACACCAGCGCCACGCCGACGGCGGCAAACCCAAGGTCGCAATAACGCCGACCAGACCAAGCGCCAACCAGGGCAAGGGCATGGCACTGACTTCGATCGCCATCCACTCAAAACCCGCTAACCAACGCACGGGCCAAAGCGACCAATAGAGGCTCTCATGAGCCAGCCAAGCCAAAGGTTGCAGCCACTGATCAGGCACAGGCAACAGTGTCGCGCCCGAGAGCAACAATGCCAACGGGGTGGCCAGAAAGGTCACCCACGGAATGGCCCAAGCATTGGCCGCTAGTGAAGCGAAAGACACTTGTTGAAACAAATAGGCCAGTACGGGCATCGTGACCATGGTCATGACCACTTGCAAATGCGTGGCAAGCGCAAGCGCTCTGCAGCACCGTTGAACCCGAGCACGCAGGCCGCCCTGCGCCTGAATCCCTGTCGCCAAAGCCCAACGCGGCGACTGTTCGGCCACGGCAATCAACACGCTCACCGCGCCAAACGACAGCCAGAACCCCGTTGACAAGACCGACCATGGATCCAACAAGGTCATGAAGACCGCTGCCAAGGCCACCGCCTGAAAACCAGTCAAGGGCAGCCGTCCACTTAAGCCCGCAGCCGCGCACACCAACATAAAAAACGTGCGTTGCGCAGGCACCCCCCAACCGGCTAACAGGCAATAGAAAAAAGCCGCCACCACAGCTGACCAAACAAACACCAAGCGGTTGGGTAGGCGCTCGCAAAGCCAGCGGGACCGCCAGCGCAGCCGACCGTACAGCCGGGTTAAGAGGGCCGCACCAAGCGCGGCGATGAGAGTGACGTGAGAGCCACTAATAGACACCAAGTGAGTGATGCCGGTGATATTAAAGATTTTCCAATCGGCGGCTGACACCCCTTGCTGATCCCCAATCGACAAAGCCACCATGACTGGCGCCTCGCGTTGGTTTGGCAGCAACTTGAGCATTCGGGCACGAATATGTGCGCGCAGCCGCACCACCCATAGACTCGGGCGCCACGGGCTCGCGTCAGCCAAGCGAACGGGCTCGCCACGCACCGTGGCGGTGGCGCGTATGCCCCGTTGAAACAACCAACCCACCGCGTCAAATCCGTGTGGATTCATGCGGCCATGTGCGTGGCGAAACCGCAGCGCCATGCGCCAGCGCTGGCCAGGTTGCACCACCAGCGCGCCTGGCGCACAGTCCCCTGTGCAAGCCCCAGGCCAATCAATCAACACCCTTTTAGGGAAACGCCCCGAGTGAGCAAACGCCTCAACCTCTCCCACCAATCGAACCCCGCCATCAACCTTTTCAGGGAGTTCGGCAATCAACACCGGTACCCGCGTGACTTTGTTGTCCTCGGCCTGCGAGAGATGATCGGCCAGCTGTCGGTTCGCGCGCCAGACCGTGTACGTCATGCCGATAGACGCACAAAGCAAGGCGATCAACGCAACCCGTAAGCCTTCGATCCACCAGCCGTTGATCCACCAGCCATCAACCCACCAACCATGTCTCGAGAGACGATGACATGACTGCGATGCGACAGCCTGATTCACGCCACTTGTTGGAACCAAGCGTGTAGGCAGGATGATTGCTAAACCCAGCACCCATACTGAAACCACAGCCAAAACTGAAACCACAGCAAAACCCAAAACCCATGGATCGGTCAGGCGAGGCAACGTGGCGAACGAGTGAGTAGCCACCACCCCGGCGACCCAGGACAGCGGATAGAGGATATTGCGCACGGACAAGGCTTCTCAAAGGGCAACCGATGAGCATGCCTAAAAGGTCGTTAACAAACCATTCGTAGATGCCGCGGCGCGACGGTCTAGTCTGCCCACAACGCCTGCAGTTTGGGCACCACCCTCATGGCAGCTGCCGCCGTGTGCTCAATAACGGTTTCTGTGCTGGTTTGACGCAGCTCGGCCACACACGCCGCGATTCGCGCCACTTGGGCGGGTTCGTTACGCGTGCCCTTATCCAACCAAGCGGGACCGAGGTCAGGGGCATCGGTCTCAAGCACCAAATCGGACAAGGGCAGCGAAGTGGCCAAGCGCCGGATTTGCTTGGCGCGGGTAAAGGTTAAGGCACCACCCATGCCTAGGCAAAAGCCCAAGTCGATGAATTGTTGTGCTTGCTGAAAACTGCCGTTAAACGCATGCGCCAAGCCACCAATCGGTGCTTGTCGTCGCAACCATTTCAACAACTCGTCTTGCGAACGGCGCACATGCAATAAAACCGGTAGGCCAAAGGCTTGCGCCAAGGCCAATTGTTCTCGGTAAAACTCAATTTGTTTCTCCCGCGCTTGGCCTTGCCGAATTGACGGTACAAAAAAATCCAAGCCTATCTCGCCGACCGCAACCAGGCGAGGGTCATCACGATGATCACTCAAAAACTGCTCAAGGGCTTGCAAATCCGAGGGCTCAGCCTGTTGCACAAATAGGGGATGAATACCGACCGCGTAGGCACCCCTTTGCATGCTGTGCGCCAGATCTCGAACCACCGTGAAATGATGCCTATCGACCGCGGGGATCAGAATGCCGCGCACACCCGCCTGCTCGGCTCGCTCAATGACCAGGCTTCGATCCGACTCAAACGCCACGGCGTCTAAGTGGCAGTGGGTATCAAAGAGGGGTGCTAGGAGAGATGAGTTCACCATCGCTTAACTCCGCTGATGACAAATGGCCATCGACCATGGTCAATTGTCGGTCGGCTTTGCGCGCCAATGCCAAATCATGCGTCACCAAAACCAAGGACGTGCCATATTGGATTTTAATGTTGGCGATGAGTTCAAACATTTGCTGGGCTGTCTCGCGATCCAAGTTACCCGTGGGCTCATCGGCCAAAACGCAAGCGGGGCGCGTCACGAGCGCACGTGCCAAGGCAACGCGCTGGCGTTCGCCGCCCGACAACTGCCCAGGAAAATGGCTTACCCGTTCGGCCAATCCCATCGAGGCGATCAGCGGTTGCGCTTGTCGCCGAGCCGCAGACAAAGACAGACCACGCACTATCAGCGGCATCGCGACGTTGTCGAGAGCGTTAAATTCACCGAGCAAGTGATGGAATTGATAGACAAAGCCAAAGTGCTCATTGCGCATGGCGCTACGGGCTCGTTCATTTAGGCTTGACGCCGCCACACCGCGCACGAAGATTTCACCCGCGTCGGGCCGGTCAAGCAAACCCAAACAGTGCAGCAAGGTGCTTTTGCCTGAACCCGAGGCGCCGACGATGGCAACCATTTCTCTAGGTGCCACGCTCAAGTCCACGGCTTTGAGCACCTCCACGCGGCGCCCACCTTCTTCAAAGTGACGGCCAAGGCCACTTACGCGCAACACATCATCAGTCATGTCGTAACACCTGTGCCGGTTCTAGCCGCGAGGCCCGCCAACTCGGATAGAGCGTTGCCAACAATGACATCACCAGTGAGGTCACGGCAATGAGCACCATGTCAGCCATTTGGGGGTCAGACGGCAAACTAGAGATGAAGTAGATTTCTTGCGCCAAAAACTGAATGCCCAAAGCGCTTTCAATCGCTGGCACCAACACGTCGACGTTATACGCCACAAGCGCGCCCACGGTGACGCCGAGCACGGTGCCGATAATGCCAATCAACGCACCTTGAATCAGAAAAATACGGGCGATGGCGCCTGGCGTGGCACCAAGGCTGCGCAAAATGGCAATGTCAGATTGCTTGTCTTTGACCGCCATGACTTGGGACGACAGCAAGTTAAAGGCGGCCACCGCCACAATCAGTGCCAGTATCAAAAACATCATGCGCTTTTCGGTTTGTACCGCGGCAAACCAAGTCCGGTTATTGCGTGACCAATCGGCTGACAACACGCCCCGAGGCAACCGTTCAGAGAGCTCAAGAGACACGCGCGGGGCCGCTTGCATGTCATCAATGCGCAGACGGACCCCAGCGGTGCCCGTGTCCCTAAAAAGGCGAGCGGCATCTTGGGCTTGGGCAAAAACCAAAGAACTGTCGTATTCGTAGTGACCTGAGCGATAGATGCCGACGATCGTGAACTGCCGCATACGAGGCGTAAAACCTGCCGGGCTCACACTGCCTTGCGGCGCCAAAATCATCACGGTTTCGCCCGTCATGACGTTTAAGAGGTTGGCCAGTGTATCGCCGATCACCAACCCAAAATCACCCGGCTTTAATAAGCTCAGGTCGCCTTGGGTCATTTGCGAGCCAAGCGACGATACGCGGTCTTCGCGGGTAGGATCAATCCCCCTTACCTGCACGCCGCGCAGGTTTTGTCCGCGCATAACAATGGCGGGTGCGGCAACAAACGGCGCGGCACCCGTCACGCTCGGGTGCTCGCTCGCCACGGCGGCCAACTCATCAAACCGCTGCAACACGCTTTCTGGGGTTTGGCCCGGCACAAACAACTCAATATGCGGCAGCACCGACAACATGCGGTCACGCACATCGCGCTGAAACCCGTTCATCACCGATAGCACCACAATCAACGCCGCCACGCCCAAGGCGATACCGACCATGGACATACCCGCCACGAACGAGACAAACTTATCTCGCCCCGCCCCGCGTGCGCCTCGGCGTGTCAGACCCGCGTACCGGGTACCCACCCACCATTCAAAAAAATGTTTCATTGATCCGTTGATTTCGTTTCCGGCAAGACACATTATGGCATTGGCTTCGTCGTTAATGGGGTGAGGGGGGATAAGTGATCTTGCCCCAACCTTGACCGCTACAATATGAGAATGAGAATAGTGATTGAAGCGGGATTGCCGCCTGACGGATTAGCCGTCTCCACTGCCAAAGCCCTTCAAGAGCAACACCCTTGGCTCGTGAGCCTTTTAACGGGCCGGCAAGCCACTGAAACCAAGTGGCGCTGGCAAGAACAGGGTTGCGCGCCAAACGAGGGGCTTGTGCTCACGCTCGCCCAGTGCCCGACGTTTGACGACCAGCCCATCGGTAGTGCCTTGGGGCCTTATTTGGCCAGCATCACCGCGCCTGATCAAACCGTCTGGCTTGCTGACATGTGTCACACAGCCATTGCTCAGGACAGAGCTGCCTTGGTGGCCTTGCCCGACTTGGCGGTTACTCGCGCGGAATCAGATGCCCTATTTGCGAGCGCAGCCCCACTGTTTGAGGGTGACCAGGACGGCTTTGCCGTTGAACAAGTTGACGTTGGCCGCTGGCGCATTATTGGCAACCTGCCACCGCCTACCAAAGCCATCAGCCCCACGGCCCTAGGTGGCCAAGACGTGGGAGACTGGTGGCCAACGGGCACCGATTGGCGGCCTTGGCGACGTCTGCTCAATGAACTACAGATGGTTTGGCATGACCACCCCGTCAATGAGGCTCGCGAAGCGGCTGGACAGGCAACCATCAATGGTGTGTGGCTTTATGGCGGCGCCCAAGGCTGGCAGCCCCAACCAGCTGACCAAGCCCTTTGGCGTGACGATCTAAAGCAGGCTGCGCAAGCGGGCGACTGGCATCAATGGCTACAGACTTGGCAGTCGTTGCAAGACGTGCTGTTGACGGCCGATCCCGACACCTCGATTGTTTTACTGGGTGATGACCGCTGGGTGTCGCTGCAGCATGCCCCCAAAACCTGGTGGCGAGCCCTTTTGGGTCTCGATCAAAAGAATGCATGGATGAAATGGTGGACACGGCAATGACACAAACCCCCGAACTGCGCGTGCGGCAAGTCTCCATGGCAGACACCGAACGGCTCACCAAAGACGGCGTGCACCCTTTGCTGGCGCGGTTATTGGTCGCCCGCGGGGTCACCTCCACCGCCGAGTTAACGACGGATTGGACGGGTTTACTCGCCCCTCGCGAGCTCAGTCATATCGACCAAGCTGCCGTGGTGCTCGCTGATGCCATCGAACAACGCAAGCGCTTGTTGATCATTGCCGATTATGACTGCGATGGCGCCACCGCTTGCGCGGTCGGCATGAGGGGGCTGCGCGCGCTCGGCGCTGAGGTCGACTTTTTGGTGCCGAACCGTTTTGAGACTGGCTACGGTTTGTCCCCCGAAGTGGTGCAGTTGGCCACCACTCACCACGCAGGCAAGCCCGATCTGCTGATCACCGTTGATAATGGCATTGCCAGCGTTGAGGGCGTGGCAGCGGCTCAAGCAGTGGGTATCGAGGTGGTGATCACCGACCATCATTTACCCGGCGATGAACTGCCCAATGCCTTGGCCATTGTCAATCCAAACCAGGCCGGCTGTGGGTTTCCTTCTAAGAACTTGGCCGGTGTTGGGGTCATTTTTTATGTGTTGTTGGCCCTCAGGGCCGAGCTGCGGTCACGCGATCATTTCAAGGACACCCCTCAGCCCAAACTAGACAACTTGGTGGATTTGGTCGCCTTGGGCACTGTCGCTGACGTCGTCAAACTCGACGCCAACAACCGCCTACTGGTCAGCCGAGGGTTGCAACGCATCCAACAAGGGCAGGCCCAAGCCGGTATTCGTGCGCTCTACGCCGTCAGTGGCCGTGACACCCACCAAGCCAATGCCTTTGACCTGGGTTTCACACTGGGCCCACGGATCAATGCCGCCGGTCGCTTAACTGATATGCGCCTAGGCATTGAGTGCCTGATCACTGATGACGATGAAGAGGCACTGAGATTGGCGCGTGAACTCGATCGCATCAATCAAGAGCGCCGTCAGATTGAGACCACCATGCGTGAGCAAGCGTTACAAGCCGTGGCTGATTTGGAGAGTGGCACGGGCACCACGTCAGCAACCCCCCAGACCGCGGCGCTCTGCGTGCATCACCCCGATTGGCATCAGGGTGTGGTTGGACTGGTGGCTTCGCGACTCAAAGAGAAGTACTACCGACCAGTGATTGCCTTTGCACCGGGTGGGGATGGTCATTGGCGTGGCTCAGGACGCTCAATCCCAGATGTTCATCTGCGGGATGTTTTGGATTTGGTCTCTAAACGCCACCCAGGGCTGATTCTCAAATTTGGTGGTCACGCCATGGCCGCGGGTTTGACGCTCACCGGCGATGGCATGGATCAATTTGCCTCCGCATTAAGCGAGGCCGTGATTGAACTGACGGGTCGTGAGCACTTCGAGCCGATGATTGAGACCGATGGGTCGCTCGAGTCTGGGTATGCCAATGTGCAAGTGGCGGCTTTGCTGCAGGCGCAAGTCTGGGGTTCGGGGTTTCCGGCGCCGCTATTTTTAGATGAGTTTACGGTTTCACAGCAACGTTTGGTCGGTGAAAAGCATCTCAAACTTTCATTGATGAGAGACCGCCAGCGTTATGAGGCCATCTGGTTTAACCACGACACCATGATGCCGGATCGTATTCAGGCGGTGTATCGGCCAACCATTAACACCTGGCAATCGGTGGTCTCCCTGCAGCTGGTCATTGAAACGGCCTTGCCCGCCTAGCTGTCTGAGCACAAGTACCCATCGCCCTAGGCTAAACTGTTGGTTTTCCGTCTCATCAAAGCGAAGAGAAGCATTATGCAAGCAGAACAGGTCAACATCATCGAGGCCCGATTGGCCGACTACAAAGCCCGCGAACTGGCTGCCCGGGGGTATCTTTGACTACGAAGTGAAAGCCGCTCGCTTAGAAGTCGTGAACGCTGAGCTCGAAGACCCCACCGTCTGGAATGACCCAAGCCGTGCACAAGCGCTCGGCCGAGAGAAGAAAAGCCTTGAGAACGTGGTCCATGCCCTCACGACACTGGGTCAGTCAATTGCAGACTCGCAGGAGCTGTTTGAGCTGGCCACGGTGGATCATGACGATGAGACCCTGCTGGCGATTGAACAAGATGTCGACGGGTTTCAAGCCATTATCGAAGGCCTAGAGTTTCGGCGTATGTTCTCCAACCCGGCTGACCCGTTGAATTGCTTTGTTGATATTCAAGCCGGCGCCGGTGGCACGGAAGCCCAAGACTGGGCGTCTATGTTGCTTCGCCAATACCTGCGCTACGCCGAGCGCAAAGATTTCAAGGTTGAAGTGCTCGAAGAGTCTGACGGCGATGTGGCGGGCATCAAGTCGGCCACCATCAAGGTTGAGGGTGATTACGCGTTTGGTCACTTGCGCACGGAAACCGGTGTGCATCGTTTGGTCAGAAAGAGTCCTTTTGATTCCGCGGGCGGGCGCCACACCTCATTTGCCAGCGTCTTTGTCTACCCCCAAGTTGATGAGTCAATTGAAATCGATATCAACCCGGCTGATTTGCGCGTCGATACCTACCGGGCCAGCGGCGCTGGGGGCCAGCACATCAACAAGACAGACTCTGCTGTGCGACTGACTCACCTGCCATCAGGCATTGTGGTTCAGTGTCAAAATGATCGCTCGCAGCACCGCAACCGTGCCGAAGCCATGGAGATGCTGCGCTCAAAACTTTATGAGCGAGAGATGCGAGAAAGAATGGCAGCACAACAAAAAATGGAAGACGCTAAAACAGATGTGGGCTGGGGCCATCAGATTCGCTCATACGTGCTTGACCAAAGTCGCATCAAGGATTTGCGCACTTCGGTTGAAATCTCCAACACACAAAAAGTGTTGGATGGTGATTTGGACCCGTTTATCCAAGCCAGCTTAAAACAAGGCCTGTAAGAACCAACAGAGGATTACCCATGAGTGCCCATGAGTGCCCAAAAATGAGTGCCCCAAAATGACTGCCCCAACTCATCAGCAACAAGTTGTCACTGTGCTCACCTGCTGCACCAAGGGCTTGGGCTTAGCCATGGCGCAGCAGTTGGTCACCGAGGGCGGCCATTTGATCACCTTGAGCAGGCATTCGCAGCCCGACTGGGCCAATACTGCCAAAGCCAATGGCACTGCCCTCACCCAGATACAGGTGGATTTGAGTGACAGTGCCCAGACACAGCAGGCCGCCCAAGAAATGCGTCAAGCGCTCGCGCTCGCGATCAGCAGTGGGGTAAATTCAAGCGGTGGGGTGAGTGCCCGTCTCATCCACAACGCGGGTACTGTGCAACCCGTCGCCCCAGCCGACCAACAAACCGACTGGGATGCCATCGATGGCGCTTTTGCGGTCAATATCACCACCCCAATTTTTTTAACCAGTCACTTTTTGCAAGCCACCAGCGGATGCTCGGATCGCCGTTTGATGCTTATCTCATCGGGTGCGGGTCGCAGCCCCACTCAGGGCTGGGGCGTCTACTGCGCCACCAAGGCCGCGATGGACCGCTATGCCGAAGTGGTGAGCCTTGAGAATCACCCCAACACCCGCGTGACATCCATGGCGCCTGGCGTCATTGATACCCCCATGCAACAGACGATCAGAAACACACCTAGCAATTTGTTCCCTCCTAGACAGCGGTTTGAAGACATGCACGCTCAAGGCGTGTTAGCTAGCCCCGCCGAGACAGCACAGCGCTTGCTCGCCATTTTACAAAGCGATGACTACGGACAGACAGTCATCGATGACGCACGTAACCACAGCCACTGATCATGACCAATAACAACAACCCCACCCCCCACCAAGAAGAAAACCATCTCATCACCGAGCGGCGTCAGAAGCTGGCCCAATTGCGTGAGCAAGGGATTGCTTACCCCAATGACTTCAAACCCACTCATCGGGCTGACGTGCTGCATTATTTACACGACGACAGTAGCAAAGAAACGCTTGAGCAAGCCAGCCATCCGGCCCAAGTCGCCGGTCGCATGATGCTCAAACGTGTCATGGGTAAAGCCAGTTTTGCGACGGTGCAGGATGCCACCGGCCGGATTCAAATCTACCTAGACAAAGGCACGCTCGGTGAGCAAACCTACGAGGACTTCAAGCACTGGGACTTGGGCGATATCATTGGGATTGAGGGCACCGTGTTCAAGACCAATAAAGGTGAACTCTCGGTGCATGCCCATAGCGCTCGCGTACTGGCCAAATCCTTGCGGCCCATGCCCGACAAGTTCCATGGCATGGCTGATCAAGAGTTGCGCTACCGCCAGCGGTATGTGGATTTGATTGTCACTGAAAACACCCGACAGACCTTCGAGCGAAGAAGCAAAGCCATTTCGGTGATGCGCGAACTCATGGTTGAGCATGGGTTTCTCGAAGTTGAAACCCCCATGTTGCAGCCCATTCCAGGCGGGGCGACGGCCAAACCTTTTGAGACCCATCACAACGCACTCGATATGCCGATGTATTTGCGCATTGCGCCCGAGCTTTATTTAAAGCGTTTGATTGTGGGCGGATTTGAGCGCGTGTTTGAGATCAACCGCAGCTTTCGTAACGAAGGTGTCAGCCCGAGGCACAACCCCGAATTCACCATGATGGAGTTCTATGCGGCCTACACGGATTACCAGTGGTTAATGGACTTCACCGAAACCGTGATCCGTCAGGTGACCCAAACCACAACCGGCAGCACCACGTTGATGTATCAAGAACGTGAAATCGATATGGGCAAACCGTTTGCCCGACTCAGCATCTGTGAAGCCATTTTGGCTTACGCCCCACAGTATCAAGCAGACGAATTAGAAAGTGTCGAGCTTCTCAAGCAATCGCTTAGCAAATTGGGCGTTGATTTAAACGCCCCTCATTTGGTCAATGCACAGCTCGGTGGCCTGCAGCTCGCGTTGTTCGAGGAGGTCGCGGAGCACCAGCTGTGGGAACCCACCTATATTGTCGACTACCCGGTCGAAGTGTCACCCTTGGCACGTGAATCCAATGTCCATCCGGGGGTCACGGAACGCTTTGAGCTCTTCATCGCGGGACGCGAACTCGCCAACGGGTTTTCTGAGTTGAACGACCCTGAAGATCAGGCGGCAAGGTTTCATGCGCAAGTGGCCGCCAAAGATGCTGGCAACGAAGAGGCAATGTTTTTTGATGATGACTACATCCGTGCGCTCGAATATGGCATGCCACCTGCTGGCGGCTGCGGCATTGGAATCGATCGCTTGGTGATGCTGTTGACAGATAGCCCGAGCATTCGTGATGTGATTCTGTTTCCACACCTGCGTCGTGAGGAGCCCTCAACCAACCATGGTTAAGGCAGCTTTTTAGAGCACCAATCCCATGTCGGTGACCCACTTCAACCCTTCCCGCGCGTCACCGCGTGGGCGGTACTCGCAGCCGATCCAGCCGTCATAACCCAGGTCTACTAGCGCCTGAAACACGGCTTCGAATCGGATCTCGCCCTCGTCTGGCTCTCTGCGATGAGGGACAGAAGCAATCTGTACGTGACCAATATGCGGCAAATAGCGCTCTAGCTTCTTCAACACATCCCCTTCGGCAACCCCCACGTGGTAAACATCGAACATCAATTTGATGTTGGTAGCGCTAGGGTGTTGGGCTTGCAGCGCCTCAATGATGGCCATCGACTCGGCCTGTTGGTGGTAGAAGTAACCAGGCTTATCGCGCCCATTGATGGCTTCAAGCAGCAAGGTGATCTGCGCGGCAGCAGCCAAATCGCTGGCCCAAGCCAAATTATCTAGAAAAACTTGTTTTGCTTGTGCCGGGTCACCCGGTGTGGCTGAGCCAGGCAAGACGTGAATCATGCTGGCCCCGCTCTCGTTCGCCCACCGCAGGGTCTGTTCAAACGCGGTTTTGAACTCGGCTTGACGATCAATTTGGCCCGCCAGACCCCCATCCTTAGGCCTCTCGCCGACGGGTGTGTTAACCGATAACAGTTGCAGGCCGTGACGTTGACAATGTTCGCGCACCAAATGGGCCGCCGTGTCGTAAGGCCAGTGCAACTCGACCGCTTTAAAACCCGCCGCTGCAGCCGCCTCTATCCGTTCAAGCAACGGCAAGGCTGACCACATAAATCCAAGGTTTGCTGAAAATCGTAAAGTCATGCTGCTCATCACCATTCATCGTTTCGCCAGCGCCACGTCGCTGTTTGTCGTTGGTGGCTGGTGGTTTGGCTGCGTTTGAATCTCACAGCCCTACCCCAGCAACACCGCCCTGCTGCAGTGTATCGGGTAATTGCTGTGTTGGGTAAAGCTGTATGGCGTAAACCGGCGTTAGGTGACTCTATCGTGGCAAAGGCTCTGGCTAGTGCTGTTCGCGGGCGTGATTGATGGTGTAGCGAGGGATTTCCACGGTCAGGTCTGATTCGGCAACCAAGGCCTGACAGGACAGGCGGGAGGTAGGTGCCAAACCCCAAGCACGATCGAGAAGATCCTCTTCGTCGTCAGTGGCCTCTTCTAGTTCATCAAAGCCTTGGCGAACCACCACGTGACAAGTGGTGCAGGCGCATGACAGCTCGCAGGCGTGTTCGATCTCAATGTGGTGGTCTAGTAGCACCCGACAAATCGATTCGCCAACCGGCGCGTCTTCAATCACTTGGCCTTCAGGGCATAGATCGGGGTGAGGTAATACAGTAATTTTTGGCATGGTGGCTCTGGGTTGTCTTCAATAACGATGGTTAGATTTCATCAAGTGTGCGCCCGGTCAGCGCCTGGCGGATACTGCGATCCATGCGTCTGGCCGCAAAATCATCAGTACTCGCTGATAAGGCTTTGACCGCTTGACGCAAGACGTCGACATCAGTCGCTTCAAGAGCGGCCTTTGTTTGCGTCATTTGTGCCTGAATAGCGGTTACTTCCTCAGGGCTCAGCAGGGACACGTCTTGCTCGAGAGCCGCTGCAATAGACTCTAATAACTGCCCTGCATCGACCTGCTCTTCGCGCAACATCCGCCACTGGGCGTCTTGATCGGCTTGGGTGACGCTGTCTTGCAGCATGTTGGTGATTTGCTCATCGGTTAAGCCATGCGAGGGTTTAACGGTGACTTCCGCATGCACACTGCTCGACTGTTCTTGCGCGCTGACATTCAGTAGGCCGTCGGCATCCACTTGAAACGTCACTCGGATTCTGGCCGCGCCTGCGACCATGGGCGGAATGCCTTGTAGTTCAAACCTCGCCAGTGAGCGACACTCGCTCACCAAGTCGCGCTCGCCTTGCACGACGTGGACTGCTAACGCGGTTTGCCCGTCTCGATAAGTGGTGAACTCTTGCGCCCGAGCGACAGGGATGGTGCTGTTGCGAGGGACAATTATTTCTACCAAACCGCCCATGGTCTCCAGACCCAGCGAAAGCGGTGTGACATCTAAAAGCAACCAATCTTCCCCAGGGCGACGGTTACCCCCTAACAAGTTTGCTTGCAAGGCTGCCCCAACAGCGACGACTTCATCGGGGTTGAGATTGATCAAGGGTTCTTGACCAAAGAAGGCACCCACCATGCGTTGAACCACCGGCATGCGGGTTGCGCCACCGACCATCACCACGCCGTTGACTGACTCTGTTGCAAGCTTGGCATCTTCGAAGGCGCGCTCGGCACACTGAAGGGTCCGGGTGATCAACGGCTGCGCCAGGGTTTCAAACGCCGTGCGCGAGAGGGATATCTCTGACAGAGGGCCATCAACGCCCGTTGATACCGTGGCGGTTGGCTCATCGGACAGCTGCTCTCTCAATCGTCTGGCCGCGGTCAACAGGTGTCTTTGCTGCTGCGGTGATTCGCTTAAGTCGATGTCATGCATTTGACAGACATGCTGCACAATCGCCTCGTCAAAATCGTCACCACCGAGCGCGGTGTCACCGCCTGTGGCAATGACTTCGAATACGCCTTGCGTTAGTCGCAATAGAGAAAGGTCAAATGTGCCGCCACCGAGGTCGTAGACGGCATAGACACCCTCGGATCCATTGTCCAATCCGTAAGCAATGGCCGCGGCGGTTGGTTCGTTCAATAACCGCAACACGTTTAACCCTGCTAGGCGTGCGGCATCTCGAGTGGCCTGTCTTTGCCCATCATCAAAATAAGCGGGTACCGTGATCACCGCGCCGACCAAATCATCACCGAGGGTGGCTTGGGCGCGTTCGCGCAAGGCCATCAAGATCTGAGCAGACACTTTAACGGGCGAGACGGTCGCGTTTTCTGTCACGATCGCCACGCTATTTCCCATGGCCTCAAACGCGTAAGGCATGCCTGTTTGTACGGCGTCGGATTTGGATTTCCCCATTAACCGCTTGATCGAGACCAAGGTATCCATGGGTTTGGATTCTTGGTAGGCCAACGCAGCACGCCCGACTAACACCTCGTCTGGTGCCTTGAAATAAACAGCCGAAGGCAACAAGGGCTCTCCTTGCTCGTCTGGCAGCACTTCGGCCACACTGTGCCGAACGGCGGCGACGAGTGAATGGGTTGTGCCAAGATCAATGCCGACGGCGATCTTACGCTGATGAGGAACCGGACTGGCATCCGGTTCCGAAATCTGAAGCAATGCCATGTGTTTTATTCCGTTGATGCCAACGCGCGTTTGACAGTCTGTATTTCTTGCAAGAATTTTTCAATAAACATCCATTCATGCAACCGCCCTACCGCGTCTGACCACTGTTTTTTTTCGAAAAGTGTCGATATTTGATCGATGCGGCGTTGCCGGTCAGCCAGGATTTCATCTGTAAATGCAGGCAAGGCTTGCGTGTCCCGGCTCGACTCCAATGTTTCTAAGTGCTCACGCCAGGCCATTTGTTGTTCCAAAAACGCCATATCGACAGCATGCCCAGATCCTTCACCGACGGCTTGGCCGGCCAGTTCACAAAGGTATTGAGCCCTTTGCAGGGGGTCACGCAGAATGCGATACGCTCCATTCAGCCGCGCGCTCCATTGCATGGCCACGCGCTTTTCTGCTGGACCGGCGCTTGCGAAGCGATCCGGGTGGACTTGAGCCACCCGGGCCTTCCATTGCGCTTCTAGGACCGTTAGATCAATATCGAAGCCAGGTACCAAACCAAACAATTCGAAGTGGTTATCTTGCGTCAAATCGTCAAACCGTAAACGATTCGCCGCACCCACAAGTGGCTTTTTCGTTGGGATTACTGAATTTAAATCCCTCGTTCAAACCTTCGCGTGCGTAGTCTAGTTCCGTGCCTTCGAGATAAGCCAGGCTTTTGGGGTCGATAAAGACCTTCACACCATGACTCTCGAAGACCTTGTCTTCGTCTAGCGGATCGTCGACATACTCTAGTTTGTAAGCCATCCCAGAGCATCCCGTGGTTCGTACGCCGAGACGCAAACCCAATCCGCTACCCCTCTTTTGCAGGTATTTCTCAATATGATCCGCTGCTTGTGTAGTGAGTGTCACACCCATGACGTATAACTCCCGTTCAACGACCGTGCTTGTCCTTGTAATCCTTAACCGCTGCCTTAATGGCATCCTCGGCAAGAATAGAACAGTGTATCTTGACTGGTGGCAATGCCAGCTCTTTTGCGATATCTGTGTTGCGGATAGTAACCGCCTCGTCTAGAGTCTTGCCCTTGACCCATTCAGTCACTAACGAACTAGACGCAATGGCCGAACCACAACCGTACGTTTTAAAGCGTGCGTCTTCAATCACACCGCTATCATTCACACGGATTTGCAGTTTCATCACGTCACCACAGGCTGGCGCACCAACCATACCGGTACCCACATGATCATCACCCTTTTCAAAGGAACCCACGTTCCGAGGGTTTTCGTAATGATCGAGTACTTTTTCACTATAAGCCATGATATTTACCTCCTTGTCTAGAATGCCATTCGTTTATCAGTGCGAGGCCCACTGTACCGATTCCAAGTCCACCCCTTCTTTGACCATTTCCCAAAGGGGAGACATGTCGCGTAGCTTTTCTACCCGCTGCTTAAGCAAGCTAACCGCAAAATCCACATCGGCTTCGGTGGTAAACCGGCCCATCGTAAAGCGAATGGAGCTGTGGGCGAGCTCGTCATTACGGCCCAGAGCCCTCAGCACATAAGATGGCTCCAAACTCGCTGATGTACAGGCTGATCCGCTGGAGACGGCCAATTCCTTGAGCGCCATAATAAGGGACTCGCCTTCCACATAGTTAAAGCTGATGTTCAAGTTGTGGGGCACGCGCTTCTCGAAGTCTCCGTTTAGGTAAACCTCGTCAATTTCTTGGGCGCCTTTCCAAAGGCGGTCACGCAACATGCGCACCCGCTCGTTCTCGGTTGCCATTTCTAGCATGGCTAGGCGAAACGATTCACCCATGCCAACGATCTGGTGAGTGGCAAGGGTGCCAGAGCGAAATCCGCGCTCATGTCCGCCACCGTGCATTTGTGACTCAATCCGAATGCGGGGCTTGCGGCGAATGTAGAGAGCACCGATGCCTTTGGGACCATAAGTCTTGTGGGCACAAAAGGACATCAGATCAACCTTCAAATGTTGCAGATCGATGACCACCTTACCCGTTGCTTGAGCGGCATCCACATGAAAAATGATGCCCTTCTCGCGGCACATTTCACCAATCGCTTCGATATCTTGAATCACCCCAATCTCGTTGTTCACGAACATCGTGGAAATCAGAACCGTATCGGGACGGATGGCGGCTTTCAGTGCGTCTAAGTCGATCAGGCCATTTTCCATCACATCAAGGTAGGTCGCCTCAAACCCTTCGCGCTCTAATTCACGACAAGGGTCTAAGACCGCTTTGTGTTCGGTTTTGACCGTGATGACGTGCTTGCCACGCTCGGCGTAGAAGTGAGCGGCACCCTTGATTGCCAAGTTATTAGACTCGGTAGCCCCTGACGTCCAAACGATTTCCCGCGGGTCAGCGTTAACTAGCGCGGCCACATCCGAGCGGGCTTGCTCAACCGCCGCCTCGGCTTCCCAACCAAATGAGTGGCTTCGCGACGCGGGGTTGCCGTAATGCTCATAGAGCCAAGGCACCATCTTATCGACGACTCGGGGGTCCACCGGTGTGGTGGAGGAATAATCGAGGTAAACAGGTTGCACAGACATCACTTAACTCCTAAATCTATCATCAAAACGCTCATTGAACCGCACTCGGTCAAGCCGTGACGGACTCACTGGCCTTGCGAGAAAACGGATCAGCCGCAATATCAATGCTCGCCGGCACACGGACAGTTGTTTCACCAGGCGTTTGGCCATTCTCTTGCAATTGACGCATCCGCTGTTGGTCAACCAAATCCTGTAGCGAAACAGAATCCAAGAAGTCCACCATGGTACGGTTTAACGCCGCCCAGAGCTCGTGTGTCATGCAAATACCGGGGCGTCCATCAGCCCCGCTCGAACAGTCCGTCTTGCCACCACAGTTGGTGGCATCCATGGGTTCGTCAACGGCAAAAATAATATCTGCCACCGTGATGTTGCGGGCCAAACGGGCCAAGGTGTAACCACCACCTGGACCGCGAACACTGTCAACTAACTCATGGCGACGCAGTTTGCCAAACAACTGCTCAAGGTAGGACAGTGAAATCGTCTGACGCTGGCTGATCGCTGACAGCGTGACGGGACCGCTATGCTGGCGAAGCGCCAGGTCGATCATGGCCGTGACTGCAAATCTTCCTTTCGTTGTAAGCCGCATGTCTAAATCCTTTTCGTTGAAATTAATCGGATACTGGAATGCCAAGAGATGATGGGGACTTTGCCCTCATGTTTCATGACCCTTGTCACTACTAACCTGACTAAAGAAGTCAAGTATAAATCAATTCCGACAGAATTACTCGGACAATCCATCATGACATTAGGGATATTACCGATACCCAACGTAAAAGACCGCGCTCAGCGCGGTCTTTCGTGGTTCTTGCATAAGGCCAAAGATTAGTTATCTGTGGCGATTATATTTTTCTGGCTGTAGCTATTAAGGCTTCAGGCCGCCTGGTACTGAGTTGCTCTCTTACGAACCAGCTCGAGAACACCTTGACAAGCGTCTTCAAGGTAATCTAGCACCTTGCCAAATCCGTCAGGCCCGCCGTAATAAGGGTCTGGCACCGTTGCTTCTTCGAATTCATTGGCAAACCGCATCAAGAGCATCAGTTTGTGGTGATGGATTTTGGGACACTGTTGCTGCAGTGCAGACAAATTCTCCCAGTCCATCGCCAGAATCAGATCAAACTCTTGAAAGTCAGGCGCGGCAACTTGTCGCGCGGTCCGCTCTGCAATCGAGTAACCGCGCTTACCTGCCGCAGCCAACGCTCTTGCGTCTGGCGCTTCACCTATGTGGAAACCATGGGTCCCGGCAGAATCCGTGCCTACGATGTCTGCCAAACCCGCATCACTGAGCATACGACGAAACACGCCCTCTGCACTTGGCGAGCGGCAAATGTTTCCCATGCATACGAAAAGTACTTTTGTCATCATGTTGTCAATTTTGAGGGAAAACCCGTAACTTGTCTAGCAATTTTTTTGCAGGAGTTGCAAAATCGTGACAAGTTATATCTATCTTTTTAATTCATTATTATCAGTCATTTATAGATTATATTGCAAGTGATTTATAGGATATTTAAGTCACAATTCAAGCGATTAATCACAAAAAAAGTGCACGAAATGTACACAAGATGTGCAACCGCACCATTAGAGATCTCAAACGTGAGCTTAAACGCCTGATTGCAATATCTGGGCTTTCAATTTGTTTAGCGCGTCACGAGTGGCAGCGGCTTGCTCAAATTCAAGGTTACGCGCGTGATCCATCATGCGTTTTTCTAACGTCTTGAGCGCTTTTGCAACCGATTTTGGATCATCAAAGCGCACAGGCTCGTCTAGCATTAAGTCGTTCTTTTCCTCTGGTGCGGCTTGCAACACCCCATCAATAAGCTCTTTAACAGCCTTTTTGATGCTCTTGGCCTCAATACCATGCTCTTCGTTAAACGCCAGCTGCTTGTTGCGGCGTCGCTCTGTCTCATCAATCGCCCGTCGCATGGACTCCGTGATTTTATCGCCATAGAGAATGGCGTGACCCGACAAATGCCGTGCCGCGCGTCCAATCGTTTGAATCAAACTACGCTCAGAACGCAGAAAACCTTCTTTGTCAGCATCTAAGATTGCCACCAAAGACACTTCAGGGATGTCCAGTCCCTCACGCAACAAGTTAATCCCAACCAAGATATCAAACGTTCCCAGACGCAAATCGCGAATGATCTCAACCCGCTCAACGGTGTCAATATCGGAGTGCAAATAGCGAACTTTGAGCCCCTGTTCGGTCAGATAATCAGTTAAGTCCTCTGACAACCGCTTGGTTAAGGTGGTCACAAGAACTCGCTCCTGCTTAGCAACCCGGCGTTTGATTTGGTCAATTAAATCGTCAATCTGGGTTCGTGCAGGTAAGACTTCAATCATCGGGTCGACCAAGCCCGTCGGTCTGACCACTTGTTCAACCACTTTATCGGCCTTTTCTGCCTCGTATTTGGCTGGTGTGGCCGATACAAACACAGTCTGCCTCATCCGTTGCTCAAATTCCTCCATCTTCAACGGTCGGTTGTCGAGCGCCGATGGCAAGCGAAAGCCGTAGTTCACGAGGGTTTCTTTGCGTGCGCGATCACCCCGATACATGCCGCCCAATTGCCCAATGGTGACGTGACTCTCGTCAATAAACATCAACGCGTCGGCCGGCAGATAGTCGATCAAAGTCGGGGGTGGCTCACCGGGTGCTGCGCAAGAGAGATGGCGCGAATAGTTTTCGATACCCTTACAAAAGCCCAATTCACCAAGCATTTCTAGGTCAAAGCGCGTGCGCTGCTCTAATCGTTGGGCTTCAACCAATTGACCGTTATCAACAAATTGCTTCAATCGCTCACGCAGTTCCACCTTAATGGTCTCTATCGCGCGCAACACGGTTTCTCTGGGCGTGACGTAATGTGAGCCCGGGTAGACGGTAAATCGAGGAACGGTTTGACGCACTTTGCCCGTTAACGGATCAAATAGAGCCAAGGATTCAATCTCGTCGTCAAACATGGTGATGCGCACGGCCAATTCAGCGCTTTCTGCTGGATAAACGTCAATCACCTCGCCACGGGATCTAAAGATGCCGCGTGTAAAGTCCGAGTCATTACGGGTGTACTGCATGGCGACCAGGCGAGCCAACATTTCGCGGCGCGACAGCTTGTCACCTACCCTCAAAATCAAGACCATGGCGTGGTAATCGGACGGGTTTCCAATGCCGTAAATGCAAGACACCGTGCCCACGATGACCGTGTCACGACGCTCAAGCAAACTCTTGGTGGCCGATAAGCGCATTTGCTCGATATGCTCATTGATAGAGGAGTCTTTTTCAATAAACAGATCACGCGATGGCACGTACGCCTCGGGCTGGTAATAATCGTAATAAGAGACGAAGTACTCCACCGCGTTGCGCGGAAAGAACTCACGCATCTCGGAATACAATTGGGCAGCGAGGGTTTTGTTGGGCGCAAGCACCAAAGCTGGGCGCCCGGAACGTGCGATGAGGTTGGCCATGGTGAATGTTTTACCTGAGCCCGTGACCCCAAGCAGCGTTTGATACATCAAGCCATCTTCTACGCCTTGACTCAATTGATCAATGGCCTTGGGCTGGTCGCCCGCCGGAGAATAAGGGTGAAAAAGGGAAAATGGGCTGTTGGGAAACTCGATGAAACGACCTTGCGCCATGCTAGACTTTGTCCTAGGGGAATCCCTGAAAATGAGATAAGTGATTGACAAACAATCGATCATTATCAAGGTTGAAAGGGAGTCCGTCTAGTCGAAAGACAATGCCTTTGATAAACCTAACGCACAATAGACGCCATGAGCACTCTTTTTTCAGCGGTTGAACTCGCCCCCCGTGATCCTATATTGGGATTGAATGAACAATACAACGCCGATGCGCGTGCCGACAAAGTCAATCTTGGCGTCGGCGTCTATTACGATGATCAAGGTCGGGTCCCCCTACTGCGCTGTGTGCACGAAGTTGAACTAGAGCGCGTGCAGGCAGCTGCCGCCCATAGCTACTTACCGATTGACGGTTTAAAAATATTCAATGAAGGCGCGCGTGCCTTGGTTTTGGGCAAAGATGCCCAAGCCATCACCAGCGGCCGCGCTTTCACCGTTCAATCGGTCGGTGGCACAGGCGCCCTTAAAATTGGTGCCGACTACCTCAAGCAACTCCTGCCCCATGCCAAAGTAGCCATCAGCGACCCCAGCTGGGAAAATCACCGCGCCTTGTTCGAACGCGCTGGCTTTGAGGTTGTGCAGTACCCCTATTACGATTCCAGTTTACGTGGCCTGAACTTTGAGGCGATGCTTGATGGTCTCAAAGCGTTACCGGCTCAAAGTATTGTGGTCTTGCACGCGTGTTGCCATAACCCGACCGGCGCAGATCCCACGCCTGAGCAATGGCAGCAGATTGCAGCCGTGGTAAAAGAACAGTCATTGGTGCCCTTTTTAGACATTGCCTACCAAGGGTTCGGTGATGGTTTGGAGCCTGACGGGGCGACCATTAGACTTTTTGCTGAAATGGGTCTGACGTGCTTTATCAGTTCATCGTTTTCCAAGTCGTTTTCCCTCTATGGCGAGCGTATTGGTGCGTTAACTGTTGTGACGGGTAGTGCCGATGAAGCCACTCGGGTCCTTAGTCAAGTCAAGCGAGTGATACGCACGAACTATTCAAATCCGCCTACATTTGGGGCGGCAATCGTCGCAGAGGTCCTAAAAAACGACAAGCTTTTCGCCATGTGGGGTGATGAACTTGGTGAGATGCGTGATCGAATCAAGCTCATGAGAAGTGCTTTGGTTAATAAAATCAAGGAATGCGGCGCAACTGAGAACTTTGATTTTGTCTTGTCACAGAAAGGCATGTTCTCCTATTCCGGCCTTAGCAAAGAGCAGGTTGATGTCATCCGCGAGAAGGACGGTATTTATGCTGTCTCTAGCGGCCGGATATGTGTGGCCGCATTAAACAGCGGCAATATCGATGCGGTCGCCAAAGCAGTGGCTTCTGCACTAAAAAACTAAAGTAGACTTTCACAACAGGTGCTCTCTCTTTGACCAGAGGACACCTATTGCTATTTGCCCGCTTATGATTCACAATGCTGTATGTTTATACAGCTTAAGGCTTATCATGGCGAGCAAACTGACGGCTAGGCAATCTGAGATTCTATCTTTGATTAAACAGGCGCTCACGCAAACCGGGTTTCCACCCACCCGCGCAGAGCTTGCCCAAACGCTCGGGTTCAAATCGGCCAATGCGGCCGAAGACCACCTACGCGCCCTAGAGAAAAAAGGTTTCATCACGCTGACTCCGGGCGCGTCGCGCGGTATTCGCTTGACTCAGGCCAGTGACGCTGAAATCAACAAGATGGGGCCAACAAACGGCTTTAGCCATACCAACGGTGACCTTATTGCCAGTGGCATTGATCGAATGATCAATGCGCTGACGTTGCCTTTAATTGGCCGTGTGGCTGCAGGTACGCCTATTCTGGCAACAGAGAATGTGTCTCGTGAACTGACCGTGGATAGCGGTCTATTTAGCAAACAGCCTGATTACCTGCTTGAAGTCCGTGGCTTGAGTATGCGTGACGTGGGTATTCTAGATGCCGATCTCTTGGCGATCAAAAAAACACAGGACGCCCGTTCCGGGCAGATTGTCGTCGCTCGAATAGGTGAAGAAGTAACGGTTAAGCGATTGAACACACAAGCCGGCCGTATCCAACTTGACCCTGAAAACCCTGACTTTGAACCTATCGTGGTCTCAGACACCGACAGCTTTTCAATCGAAGGCATCGTTGTCGGGTTGATTCGAGCCACGCCGATCAATTAGGGTTTGGCACCTGTGCACACCAGAGCGCTCCCAAGCGCTCCCAAGCACAAGTCCAGCACAACCCAAGCACAACCCCAGCAAACCTAAAGGTCGTCGCTTGAGAATCTCTCTATGGCGCGCCGATTGCGTTTGGTTGGCCTACCCGCTAGTGCTCGAGAGGGCTCAGCATAGAGCCGACGCTTCTCTGCAACCACTTGTCTAGCCGATTGGCTCTCAACGGTTTCATCGAAGAGCAGTTGAGCGAGCGAGGCCGATCGCCTGACGGCATCCAAAAATCTGACGTAGACCTCAATAAGGTCATTGCCTCGTTGCACCTTAACCTTGTCGCCCACCTTGATGTGACGCGCTGGTTTAACGCGGTCGCCGTTGACGTGAACACGACCGAGTTCAATCGCCTCAGTAGCTAGGGAACGCGACTTAAAAAATCGCGCCGCCCACAGCCACTTGTCTAATCGAAGGTTCTCCGTAGACGCTTCCAAATACCGTCCAAACTTAGTGTTTGATAACCGGATTAACCGACTTAGAGGTGTCGGCACTGCTCACCACTGGTTCGGCCGGCGCTTGCTCAGGCAACTCCTCGGGCATTCTTTCCAGGGCCACTTCTAAGGCCTTATCAATCCACTTAATGGGCACGATTTCCAGGTGGTTTTTGATGTTGTCTGGGATTTCCGCCAAGTCCTTGACGTTCTCTTCAGGAATCATGACGGTTTTGATACCACCACGGCGGGCAGCCAGCAGCTTCTCTTTGAGCCCACCGATGGCCAACACTTCACCACGCAACGTGATTTCACCCGTCATGGCGACATCCGCACGCACAGGAATGCGCGTTAACGCCGATACAATGGCGATGGTGATTGCCACACCTGCTGACGGACCATCCTTAGGCGTTGCACCCTCTGGCACGTGAACGTGCATGTCACGTTTCTCAAAAACGACATCGGCCACACCCAATCGGCGCGCACGGGCGCGAACCACGCTGCGAGCCGCTTCAATCGACTCTTTCATGACGTCACCGAGTGAGCCGGTGCGAATAATCGCGCCTTTTCCTGGCATATCAGCCACCTCAATGGTCAGTAAGTCACCGCCCACCTCGGTCCAGGCCAATCCCGTCACTTGTCCAACTTGGTTCTCTTTTTCTGCCATGCCGTAACTGAAGCGACGCACGCCCAGGTAATGGTCAAGATTGTCGCCATTCACCACGATGGTTTCAGCGGTGGCCTGGGCTTTCGATGCCTTACGTGCAGCGGCACGTGAGGTGCCGGCAGGCACATGAGCCACCAGTTGCTTAACCACCTTGCGGCAAATCTTACCGATCTCGCGCTCTAGCGAACGCACCCCTGCTTCACGGGTGTAGTAGCGCACCATGTCTTGTAGTGCACTGTCTTCGACCGACAATTCATCAGGACGCAACCCATTGTTCTTGATCAACTTAGGCAACAAGTGATCTTTAGCGATACGGATTTTCTCATCTTCGGTATAACCGGCCAACCGAATCACTTCCATCCGATCAAGTAAGGCCGGTGGAATATTCAGTGTGTTGCTCGTGGCGACGAACATGACGTCCGATAAATCGAAATCGACTTCTACGTAATGATCTTGAAAGGTGTGGTTTTGCTCTGGATCGAGGACCTCAAGCAAGGCCGAGGCGGGATCACCCCGAAAATCCATCCCTAACTTATCAATCTCATCCAGTAAAAACAGGGGGTTACGAACACCCACTTTGGACATGTTCTGCAAAATCTTACCGGGCATCGAGCCAATGTAGGTGCGCCGATGGCCGCGAATCTCAGCCTCATCTCTGACGCCTCCGAGGGCCATGCGCACGAACTGACGGTTGGTCGCTCTGGCAATCGACTCTCCCAGCGAGGTTTTACCCACCCCTGGTGGGCCGACCAAGCACAGAATGGGGGCCTTGACCTTATCGACGCGTTGTTGCACAGCTAGGTACTCAACGATTCGTTCCTTAACCTTTTCAAGGCCGTAGTGATCGTCATCTAAAACGGTCTCAGCGTGAGGCACGGAATAGTTGATGGTGCTCTTTTTGCGCCACGGCAATCCAATCACCGTGTCGATGTAGTTGCGAACGACCGTGGCCTCAGCTGACATGGGCGACATCATTTTGAGCTTTTTAAGCTCGGTGTCGACCTTCTTACGGGCCTCTTTAGGCAATTTTGCGGCTTCGATGCGCTTCTCAAGCTCTTCGATATCGGCGCCATCTTCGCCCTCACCGAGCTCTTTTTGAATCGCTTTGACTTGTTCGTTCAGATAGTAGTCACGCTGACTTTTTTCCATCTGCTTCTTAACACGCCCGCGAATGCGTTTTTCTACCTGAAGAATATCGATTTCAGTTTCGAGCTGTGTCAATAAATTTTCTAACCGCTCAGCCGTATCCATGACTTCTAGCATCTGCTGTTTTTGCTCGAGCTTAAGCGGCAAATGAGCGGCAATGGTATCGGCCAAGCGGCTTGCTTGGTCAATGCCGGCTAGCGAGGTCAAGACCTCTGGAGGAATCTTCTTATTAAGTTTTACGTAAGTTTCGAATTGACCGACGATGGCACGACGCAAGGCTTCAACCTCAGAGCCGCTGATCTCTTGCGGTGTCACCGGCATCACATCAACGCTAAAGTGGCTCTCAGTGTCGTCAATAGACAACACACGGGCACGCTGAGTGCCCTCTACGAGCACCTTGACCGTTCCATCTGGCAGTTTCAACATTTGCAAGATGGTGGCCAAACAACCGATTTCGTATACGTCGTCGGGCGTTGGATCGTCCTTACTGGCAGATTTTTGGGCTGCCAACATGATGTTTTTACCCCCCTCCATGGCCGCTTCAAGCGCTCGAATCGAGCGTGGGCGACCCACAAAAAGAGGGATAACCATGTGCGGAAATACAACCACATCACGTAGTGGCAGCAGGGGCAACGTTAAGCGTTGCGCAGGAAGTAAATTTTGACCAGACATAGATGATTGTCCTGTTTAAATGTCGTTCGAACAAAAGCAGTTCGAACGGATTCTCTAACTATGTTAGTGATATTGGGACAAAAGCGTAAAAATCAAGTTCAGGCAGCAGCGTCCCGAACTTTGCGAGGGCTTGTTTTTTTCTCACCCGCTGCTTTGACGGGTTCCTCAAATACGAGCACAGGCTCGCTCTTACCTTCAATAGAGGCCTCGTTCAAAATCACGCGCTTGACGTTGGTTCTTGAGGGCAAATCAAACATCACGTTAAGTAAGCAAGCCTCAAGAATTGATCGCAAACCCCGCGCACCCGTTTTACGGCGGATGGCTTTGCAGGCGATCGCATGCAAGGCTTCGGCTTCAATTTCTAGCTCAACGCCTTCCATCTCAAACAGTTTTTGAAATTGCCTGACAAGAGAATTGGTGGGTTCAGTCAAAACCCTAACCAAAGTGTCTTCTGTCAGTTCTGACAGGGTCGCAATCACTGGGAGTCGACCGACAAGCTCAGGAATCAAACCAAACTTAACCAAATCTTCTGGTTCAACTGACAAAAAAGTATCTCCAGCGCCTTTTTTGCTTTTGGCGGCCACTGACGCCCCAAAACCAATACCGCTGCGCTCGGTTCGATCCAGAATGACTTTCTCTAATCCGTCGAATGCACCACCCACAATGAACAGCACGTTGGTGGTGTCGACTTGCACAAAATCTTGGTTAGGATGCTTACGACCACCCTGAGGAGGCACAGAGGCAACGGTACCTTCAATCAACTTCAGCAACGCCTGTTGCACACCCTCGCCAGAGACGTCACGTGTGATGGATGGATTATCAGATTTTCGTGAAATCTTATCGATTTCATCGATATATACAATCGCGCGCTGCGCTTTTTCTACGTCATATGCGCAATTTTGAAGGAGCTTTTGGATGATGTTTTCCACATCCTCACCCACATAGCCGGCCTCAGTCAAGGTGGTGGCGTCAGCCATCACAAAAGGCACGTCGAGCTGGCGTGCCAGTGTCTGCGCCAATAAGGTCTTGCCAGATCCCGTTGGTCCAATCAGCAATATATTGCTTTTGCTGAGCTCGACTTCATCGCCTTTGGCCTGACCATGTCGCAAGCGCTTGTAGTGGTTATAAACCGCCACAGCAAGGACCCGTTTAGGCGCATCTTGGCCAATTACGTATTTGTCGAGGAAGGCTTTGATCTCAGCGGGCGTGGGTAATTCCGTCTTGATGGCATCACGCGTACCAGCTTCTATCTCATCCCGAATAATGTCTGTACACAAATCGACACATTCATCGCAGATAAAAACAGAAGGCCCAGCAATCAATTTTCTTACTTCGTTTTGCGTTTTATTGCAAAACGAGCAGTTCAAAGGTTTAGCAGGCGTTGAGGCTTTTTTATCGGTCATTGGCGTCTTGATCGGATTTAGACCACATCGGCTCGTGTGGTCAGCATTTTGTCAATAATGCCATAGGTGACTGCTTGTTCGGCTGACATGAAGTTATCTCTCTCCGTGTCGAGCTCGATGCGACTCACCGGTTGACCTGTCTGCTCTGACAACATTTGGTTCAAACGCTCTCTTAAGCTCAAGATCTCTTTTGCTTGGATTTGAATATCAGAGGCTTGGCCTTGGGCCCCGCCTGAAGGCTGATGAATCATGATCCGAGAGTTTGGCAACGCAAACCGCTTGCCCTTGGCACCTGAGGCCAAGAGGAAAGCGCCCATGCTTGCCGCGAGTCCTGTGCATAGCGTTGAGACGTCTGGCTTGATAAAACGCATGGTGTCGTACATCGCCATGCCAGCGTAAACAGAGCCGCCGGGGGAGTTGATGTATAGACCAATATCTTTGTCAGGATTCTCTGACTCAAGAAACAACATCTGCGCCACGATCAGATTAGCGGACTGGTCGTGAACAGACCCCACCAAGAAAATGACTCGTTCTTTCAGCAGTCGCGAATAGATGTCGTAAGAGCGTTCCCCACGACCAGATTGCTCGACAACCATGGGAATGTAGCCTAGGCCACTGGGCGTAACAGACTCGCCACCGTGCATAGAAGCGTAGAAATCGGTGAACCCACTCATACTCATTTGCTTTGACCTCGATGTGCGGTAAATACTTACAGGGCTTGTGGTGCTTGTGGTGCTTGTTTTACTGGTGTGGCTTGTTCTGCTTGCAATAATTGCAGCGAATGGTACTAAGCCGCTTGCCCTTCCGTGCCCATCAGCTCCTCGAACACCACGGCGTCTTCTTCGACCTGGGCATTTGCCAATATGTGATCAACCACATTGTCTTCAAGGACAATCGATTCAATCTCAGCACGTCGCTGACGATCAGACAAGTAGTAACTCACGACCTGGGCGGGCTGCTCATAGTTTTGGGCAAACAGTTCGATTTTCTCTTTCACTTGCTCAGGCTTTGCTTGCAACTCTAACTGGCGGATCAGCTCGCCAATCATCAGACCCAACTTCACCCGGCGCGTGGCTTCTTCTGTAAAAGCTTCAGGAGGGATTGGCATTGAGTCTGCATTTGGCATGCCGCGTTTTTTTAGCTCTTCCCGAGCAACCTGCACCCTATTTTGGGCTTCCGCATCAACCAAGGCTTTTGGCACGTCAAACGTCGCTGCAGCCAACAAAGCATCCATCACACTGCCCTTGGTGCGCGATGAAGTGCGGGCCTGCACCTCACGCTCAAGGTTTTTGCGGATATCAGCCAACAGCTCATCCACATTTCCCTCAGCCTGTCCCAACGACGTAGCAAAGGCTGCATCAACAGTAGGCAGCTCAGGACGCGAGACTTCTTTAACAGCGATCGTGAATTCAGCGGTTTTACCAGCCACCTCTTGGCCACCATAATCAGCGGGAAAGGTTAGTGGGAAGGTTTTCTCTTCGCCTGCTTTCATATCACGCACGGCAGCCTCAAACTCTGGCAACATGCGACCTTTGCCGATGACAAAGGCGAAATCCTCTCCCGAGCCACCATCAAAGGGCACGGCGTCTATCTTGCCGACAAAGTCGATTTTGACTTGATCATTATCTGAAGCAGCACGACCTGGTTCGCCAACATACTCAGCGCGTTGCTCGCGCAAAATATTCAGTGTCTTGTCGACTTCAGCATCAGACACGACACAAACCGATCTCTTAACTGACATCACCTTGGTGTCAGGTAACGTAATCTCTGGATACACTTCAAACGTGGCTTGAAATGCCAATATTTCTTCGGGTACGCCCTCTTGCTTAGGCTCCAGAGAGGGTGAACCAGCCACTTTCAGGCCTGTTTTCTCAAGCGAGTCTTCCAACGCTTGACCAACTTTTGAGTTGATAACGTCATAGCGGATGCCAGGACCGTGTGAACGCTCAAGAATCGACATCGGCACTTTGCCTGGACGAAAGCCCGCCGATTTCGCGGTCTTAGCCACTTTTTTCAGCTCTTTTTTTACTTCCTGCTCAACGTCAGCCAGGGCAACAGAGACTTCGATTCGGCGCTTAAGGCCTTCAAGCGTTTCAACCACGGGTTGCATAGATAGGTCACCAACTCGATCAAGTCGGGGCTAAAGCAAACCCATAGCCCCGGGGTTTTAAAAATGGTGCGAAGGGCGGGACTCGAACCCGCACACCCGTAAAGGCGTCAGGACCTAAACCTGGTGCGTCTACCAATTTCGCCACCTTCGCAGTCGCACTGATTGTAGCGCACACGAAGACCTTGTTTTGTGCAAATCCCCACGGCGCCGGAGTAAGGCTAAAATTGCACTATGAACAATCGCCTGAATTCGTTGCAACCCTACCCTTTTGAGAAGCTTCGCGGCCTGCTCGCCAGTGCGCAACCGCAAGCAACGGGACTGCCCCTGATCGATCTATCGATTGGTGAGCCTAAACACGACTCGCCACTTTTGGCTAAACAGGCGATGACGGACTCCCTTGAGGGCCTCTCGGGTTATCCGCCCACCAAAGGCAGCGATCAGCTCAGACAAGTGATCGCGACTTGGCTAGAAAACCGCTATGGCTTACCCAAAGTCGACCCCCACACCCAAGTGCTTCCCGTGCTCGGCTCGCGAGAGGGGCTCTTCGCCTTCGCCCAGGTCGTCGTCGACAGCGACAAAGGGGGCTGGGTGGTTTGCCCTAACCCGTTCTACCAAATTTACGAGGGTGCTGCGCTGCTAGCAGGGGCTAAACCTTATTACGTCAATGGTGAAGCAGCGAATAATTTTTTATCGGATTGGGGCTCCGTGCCCGAAGACGTTTGGCGCGACACACAGCTGCTATATGTATGTAGCCCAGGTAACCCTGCGGGCGGGGTAATGGGTATTGAAGACTGGCGCGCACTCTTCGCACTCGCTGACAAACACGATTTTGTGATCGCCTCGGATGAGTGCTACAGCGAGATATATCTCGACGAATCTGCGCCGCCCATGGGTGGCTTACAAGCCGCCCACCTACTCGGACGCACTGATTTTAGACGCTTGGTGACTTTTTCTAGCCTGTCCAAACGCTCAAACCTGCCCGGTTTGCGCTCTGGGTTGGTGGCCGGTGACGCCTCACTGTTAAAAGCCTTTCTGCTTTATCGAACCTACCACGGCAGTGCGATGTCGCCTATCGTTGCGGCTGCAAGCATCGCGGCTTGGCAGGATGAGGCCCATGTCAAAGCGAATCGACAAGCCTATCGCGAAAAGTTTGATGCCGTGCTTGAGATCTTATCGCCCGTGCTCGACGTGAAGCGACCTGATGCTTCCTTTTATCTTTGGGCGAGCACGCCTATCGATGACGCCCAATTCACTCATGATTTGCTCGACAAATACGCCGTTCGAGTATTGCCTGGCAGTTATGTCTCACGCCATGCCCATGGCACCAACCCTGGTCAACAACGTATTCGTATCGCACTCGTGGCGCCACTGGCGCAGTGCGTTGAGGGCGCAAAACGAATCGCCGCTTACACGCAATCGATTGTTTAAAATGCAGCAGGTTTTCGGTGGGTTTTCTGTAGGTTTTCAATAGGTTTTCGGTGGGTCTTCATGTATCGAACCCGAGATATTGGCTACACTGCGTGGCAAACACATGATCCTCTCCAAATGAAGGAATAAGCAAACCATGACTCTTGATCTGCAAACCACCATTGATCGCGCTTGGGAAGACCGCGCTTCTTTGTCGCCACAGACAGCAGACGCCGCTGTGCGCGAAGCCGTCGAGCACGCCATTGACGCGCTTGATCAAGGCACGATGCGAGTCGCAGAAAAACAGGGCAATGACTGGGTGGTTAATCAATGGCTAAAGAAAGCCGTGCTCTTGTCGTTTCGTCTAAACGACAACGTCGTCATGGGTGACGGTAACCTGCAGTTTTTTGATAAGGTGCCATTGAAGTTTGCTGGTTTTGGCGATCATGCTTTCGCGGCCGGTGGATACCGCGTCGTCCCACCGGCTGTCGCACGCCACGGCTCCTTTATCGGCAAGAATGTGGTGCTGATGCCCTCTTACGTCAATATCGGCGCTTATGTTGATGAAGGCACCATGGTTGACACTTGGGCCACGGTCGGCAGCTGCGCTCAAATCGGTAAGAACGTCCATTTATCGGGCGGTGTAGGCATTGGTGGCGTTTTGGAGCCACTGCAAGCCAACCCAACGATCATTGAAGACAATTGTTTTATCGGTGCTCGCTCTGAGGTGGTTGAGGGTGTGGTTGTTGAAGAAAATTCTGTTTTAGCCATGGGTGTTTTCTTGTCGCAAAGCACGCGGATCTACAACCGTGAAACCGGTGAGATCAGCTTCGGTCGAGTGCCATCGGGATCAGTCGTTGTACCGGGTTCGTTACCCGCCGAGAATGGTACTCACAGCCTGGCTTGTGCGGTCATTGTGAAACGTGTTGATGCACAAACGCGCGCCAAAACCAGCATAAACGATCTTTTAAGGGCTTAATTTAGTATGAGCGAGTCGACTGTCCTACACCGCGTGAAACAGCTGATTGAACGCACTTCTGTCACCCCTGAAGATGACGGCTGCCAAGCCATTCTGATGGAAACATTAGCGCCGCTCGGCTTTATCGGTGAGAAATTTGAGCGCGCGGGTACCAAAAATCTTTGGGCCAGACGCGGCGTGAGTGCACCGTTGGTTGTTTTTGCGGGGCATACCGATGTGGTACCCACCGGTCCGCTCGCGCGTTGGCACACGGACCCCTTTGTGCCAACGATCAAAGACGGCAAGCTGTTCGGACGTGGTGCCGCTGACATGAAAAGCTCAATTGCAGCATTTGTGACTGCAGCCGAAGAGTTCGTGATGGCGCACCCAGATCACAAGGGCTCGATTGCGCTTCTCATTACTTCAGATGAGGAAGGGCCAGCAACCGACGGCACGGTGATGGTCTGCGAAGCGCTCAAAGCGCGCGGCGAAATCCCGGATTTCTGTATTGTCGGCGAACCCACCTCGGTTGACACGCTTGGTGACACCATCAAAAATGGTCGACGTGGATCCATGTCTGGCAAGCTCACCATCAAAGGCAAACAAGGTCACATTGCTTACCCACACTTGGCTCGTAACCCCATCCATGAGGCCGCGCCGGCTGTGCAATCGCTGGTCAATGAAATCTGGGATAACGGCAACGAATACTTCCCGGCGACCAGTTTTCAAGTGTCCAACATTCACGGTGGCACCGGCGCGAGCAACATCATCCCAGGTGATGTGGTGATCGACTTTAATTTCCGTTTTTCCACTGAAAGCACTGTGGAGAGTTTGCAATCCCGTGTCCGCGAACGACTGGATTCACTCGAACTGACTTATGACCTTGATTGGTCTGTTAGCGGCCAACCGTTTTTGACGCCCAAAGGCGAGCTGAGCCAAGCTTTAAGCGACGCGATCAAAGCAGAGACTGGCAACCAGACAACGCTGTCGACCACGGGGGGCACCTCCGATGGTCGTTTCATTTCACAGATTTGCCCTCAAGTGGTGGAATTTGGCCCCCTCAACGCGTCTATTCACCAGGTCAATGAAAACATCGCGCTCAGCGAACTTGAGCCCTTAAAAAACATCTACCGTCGCACACTCGAGAAGCTGCTGAATTCATGACAGCACGGGCACCATTAACTGAACCTCTTAGCGAATTTCTAACCATCAGAGACTGGTTGCGGTTTGCGGTCAGCGAAATGCACCGGCATAAGGTGTGTTTTGGTCAAGGCACTGATAACGCTTGGGATGACGCTGTATTTTTGGTCCTGCGCAGCCTTGATCTACCCCTTGATCAGTTAGAACCATACCTTGATGCTCGGCTTTTGCTGACTGAAAGACAAAAGTTATTACATGCTCTCCATCAGCGCTGCGAATTACGCACCCCAACTCCCTACATCCTCTCAGAGGCTTGGCAGCAAGGTTACCGCTTCGAAGTGTCACCGTCGGTTCTCATTCCAAGGTCTCCGATTGCAGAGTTGTTGGTCGCCGAACTCTACCCTTGGATTGCCGCGCCTGACTCAGTCAAGCGAATTGCAGACATCTGCACAGGATCGGGGTGCTTGGCTATTCTGGCGGCATTGCACTTTCCCCATGCGCTTGTTGATGCCACTGATTTATCCGCTGCCGCCTTGACCATCGCCCAGCAAAATATTGATGACCATGCCGTGGCGCATCGAGTCACCGTCTATGCAGGCGACATGCTACAAGCCTTGCCAGAAGGTCAAGCTTACGACTTGATTATTTGCAATCCACCTTACGTAAACCAGTTGTCTATGATGGGCTTGCCCGCTGAGTTTTTGCACGAGCCCTCAATGGCACTGGCCGGTGGCGAAGACGGCATGTCACTGATCAAGCCATTACTCGCAGACGCCGCCAAAAAACTAAACCCTGAAGGACATCTTTTGCTAGAAATTGGACACGAACGACCCCATTTTGATCACGCATTCCCTCATTTGTCTCCCCTGTGGATTGATACCCTGGGAACCGAGCAGAATCTTTTACTCATCCGTGCCGATCAGTTGTCATCGTGATTAGAGCCGATAATCTCAATATACGCAGAGGCGCCAAGACACTTTTCGATGATGCCGAGTTTATGGTGCACGCCGGTGAACGGGTTGGCTTGGTTGGAAGAAACGGCAGTGGCAAATCTACCCTATTCGCCGTAATCAAAGGGCAAGTTGAAATCGATGCGGGCGACATCAGCTATCCCGACAGTTGGCGTTTGGCTTGGGTAGAGCAAATGATTGGTGACATGGATCGGCCAGCGCGTGAGCATGTCATTGACGGCGACCGCTTGCTACGTGAACTACAAGCAAAACGCGCGTTGGCCGAAACCGAATCGGTCAGCGGAGAGGCCATTGCCGAACTGGAAGTTGCCCTTGAACAAGCGGGTGCTTGGCAGGCAAACGCCCGGGCAGAAGCCTTGCTCGCCGGGCTTGGCTTCTCAGCCGATCAATGGATGGCGCCAGTGGGTTCTTTTTCAGGGGGTTGGCAGATGCGCATCAGTTTGGCGCGTGCCTTGATGGCACCATCCGACCTGCTGCTCTTGGACGAACCAACCAACCACCTTGATCTCGATGCCATGCTCTGGTTGGAAAGATGGCTAGCCAGTTACGACGGCACGGCCCTCATTATTTCTCACGACACTGAGTTCCTTGATTCAGTCTCACAAGTGATTTTGCACGTCGACCATAAAAAACTGCTGCGTTACAAGGGCGGCTACGATTCTTTTGTCTCTCAACGGGCGGAGCGTTTGCGTCAAACCCGTTTGGCTTGGGACAAGCAGACACAAGAGTCAGCCCGTATGCAGCTGTTTATTGATCGCTTCAAAGCAAAGGCATCAAAGGCCAAGCAAGCCCAAAGCCGAGTCAAAGCGCTCGCCCGTATGCAAACCCTAGCCCCGTTGCATGCCGAAGCCAACATCGACATACGTATCCCGCAGCCAGACAGCACACCTGATACTTTGGTGCAACTGAAACATGCGAGCGTTGGTTATCAACTCGATGGTCAATCGCGCGTGATTTTGTCAGACGTGACTCAGCGGGTGGAAGCGGGCGATCGAATTGGCGTTTTAGGCGTCAATGGCGCCGGGAAATCGACGCTAATCAAACTGATCGCGGGTGAGTTGGCATCCATTGACGGTGAAAGAACCGCTGCAAAGACACTCAAAATTGGCTATTTCGCTCAACACCAAATGGATGTGCTTGATGCAAAGGCAACCCCCTTGCAGCACTTAGCACGAATCGCTCCCAACACCCGAGACCAACAACAACGTAACTATTTGGCGCAGTTCGGTTTCACTGGTGACCGCGTCAATGAATCCATTGCACCGTTTTCTGGCGGAGAAAAGGCACGTTTGGCCCTTTCTCTGGTGGTTTGGCACAAACCCAATTTACTGGTGCTTGATGAGCCGAGCAACCACTTGGATGTTGAGACCCGGGAGGCTTTAACCACTGCCTTGGCTGAATATGAAGGCAGTCTCTTACTGGTCTCTCATGACCGGCATTTGCTCAGAACAACCGTCGATCAGTTTTGGTTGGTCGCTAATGGCCAAGCCTTGGTTTTTGATGGGGATTTGGATGATTATCGCCAGCTAGCGAACGCCTCGGGCTCTAGTAAAGGTAGCTCGCGTGGCAACCAAGGTGTCGATAGGAAGCAGCAACGACGTGAACAGGCGCAAGCCCGTCAGCAAATCGCCAATGCCAAAAAACCTTTAGAGAAAAAACTCAGCACCATTGATTCGCGCATGACCACCATACAGAAGAAGCTCGAATCGCTAGAGACGCAATTGGCTGATGAAAGTCTGTATGGTGATGACGGGGCCGATGCACGGAAAACAGTGCTAAAGGAACACGCTCAGTTGTCTCAAGACAAAGCCCGTTTGGAAGAGGACTGGTTGCATGTCATGGCAGAGATCGAAGCCCTAGAGCCGTCGGCAAGCACACAAGCCTCTTGAGTGCGTGCGCTTAGAGACTAGGGCCAAGAGACTAGGGCCAAGAGACTAGAGCCTAGACCCTAGAGCTTAGCCTTCGATAATATCTAGCTTGGCAATACCAAGTGCCAGTGTTTTGGTGCCCACATCCAGAAAATGAATCTGGGCTTGGGCATCAAGACCGAGGCCAGATAAGGCCAAGACTGTTCCCTCTCCAAAACGAGGATGTCTCACCCCCTGCCCCACCCTAAATCTGACGCCACCAACAGCCAATCCATTGGACGTGCCGACCGGCGCGGCTGCTTTCATGGGCGAACCTGAACCAGCATGGCTTTGATCCAGCCAACCGCCCATCATGGTCGCACGTGGTGTCAGCCATTTGGTATGCGCTTCGGGCACTTCTTCTAAAAAGCGCGAGCGAATGCTGTAGCGAGTCTGCCCATGCAACATGCGGCTTTGAGCAAGACTCAAATACAAGCGCTGGCGAGCCCGGGTCATCGCCACGTACATCAATCGTCTTTCCTCTTCAAGGCCACTTGATTCATTCAAGCTGTTCTCGTGCGGGAACAGACCATCCTCAAGCCCAGAAATAAAGACGGCTTCAAACTCCAACCCTTTGGCCGCATGCACCGTCATCAGTTGCACCGCTTGCTCGCCAGCTTGGGCCTGCGTATCACCAGATTCCAAAGCCGCGTGTGACAAAAACCCGTCAAGGGGCGACATCGGTATAACCTCGGGATCGTCAGGCTCAGCGGACGAGCCTCGTTGTTCTCTAGGCACGCCACAAGGCAGGCCAGCCAACTCTTCCTCTAACTCAAACACCTTGGCTGCAGTCACTAACTCGTCTAAGTTCTCGAGTCGTTCGGCGCCATCACGCTGCTGGCGATAATGATCACGCAAGCCAGAAGTCTCTAGGATCTGATCAACCGTCTCGGCCAAAGACAGCCGTTGGGTGTCTTGGTGCATTTGATGAACCATTGTCAAAAACTGAGCCAGGTGACTGCCTGCCTTACCAGCCACGCGAGGCACAGCCTGCGCGAGGCTGGTCCCGTGGGCGCGCGCTTGATCGGTTAACGACTCTAGACTGCGTGCCCCAATGCCACGCGCCGGAAAGTTAACCACGCGTAACCAAGAGGTATCGTCATCGGCGCGGCTCGCCAAACGCAAATAGGCCAAAGCATGCTTGACCTCTTGACGCTCAAAAAACCGTAAGCCGCCATAGACACGATAGGCAATGCCAGAAGAAAATAGCGCGTGTTCTAAGACGCGCGATTGCGCATTGCTGCGGTACAGAATCGCGATGTCACTTCGCCCGAAATCCTCTTGCGTGAGAGAACGGATTTCATCAACAATCCAGTGGGCCTCAGCATGATCGGTGGGCTGCTCGATCACTCGGATCAGTTCGCCTTCACCCGCATCGGTCCACAGCGTCTTGCCTAGCCGACCACTGTTTTGAGCGATTAACCCGTTGGCTGCATCCAATATGTGGCCGTGTGAGCGGTAATTTTGCTCAAGGCGAATGACCTGTCCGTTGGCATAATCGCGCTCGAAGTCGGCCATGTTACCGACATTGGCGCCGCGAAACGCATAAATCGATTGATCATCATCGCCGACGGCAAAGATTGAAAGCGCGCCTCCGCCGAGCAGCTGCAACCACTGATATTGCAGCCGATTGGTATCTTGAAACTCATCGACTAGGATGTGCCGAAATCTTTGCTGGTAATGCGTGCGAATCGGCTCATGTCTTTGCAGTAACTCCAAAGCCCGTAAAAGTAACTCAGGGAAGTCAACCACGCCATCACGTTCGCATTGCGACTCGTAGAGTGCGTAAATGTCCCTCAATTGGCGGCTAAAAGGGTCATCGACTGTCACGGCATGTGACCGAAGCCCCTCTTCTTTTGAGCTGTTGATGAAGCGCTGAACGTCTCGTGGCGGGTACTTTTCATCATCCACGCCATTGGCTTTTAGCAATCGCTTGATTGCCGCTAGTTGATCGGTGGTGTCTAGGATTTGAAACGACTGGGGCAAGCCGGCATCGCGGCTGTGGGCGCGCAAGAGCCGATGACACAACCCGTGAAAGGTTCCAATCCACATCCCACGTGTATTGATGGGCAAGGCAGCGGCGACGCGGGTTTGCATCTCGCGGGCTGCTTTGTTGGTGAAGGTCACCGCCAAGATGGCCAAGGGGCTAGCCAAACGATTTTGAACCAGCCAGGCGATACGGGTAGTCAGAACCTTGGTTTTACCGCTCCCGGCGCCCGCCAAAATAAGCGCATGCCCCTGCGAGAGCGTGACAGCCTCTCGCTGAGGATCATTGAGCGTTTCAATCATACTGCGTAGCGGCGTAGTCGCAGAGCGAACTCCTGTAGGCTTTCAATGCCACTTTGTTGAGCGCGGTGACACCACGCCTGCAGATCCTGCAAAAGCTGCTCACTGCTTGCGCTTGAGCTATCCCAAAGCTTGACCAGATCGTGGCGCATCTGAACCATCACAGATAATGATTCGTTTTGTGACAGCGTCTCGTCAATACGAGCTCTTTCAGCCGGGGCTAGGGTTTCCTCACCACGACCCAACCAGAGCACGGCCGACTTGAGAGCCTCCGTATTCACCTTCTGGCCATCTTTTAACTTCAGCTTGGCTACTTCGGCCTGGCAGGCTTGCTTCATGAGACCTGAATATCGCGCCAAAACCTCGTAGCGATGGGCAATCACGCCCTGCAAGGTACGTGCATCAACCCCTGGCTTGCCATGTGACTCGAGCTTTAATTTAGGCGCGACCTTGCGGATGTTGGCCAAGCCAAACCACTTCAGTAGTGTCAAGTACCCCCAGCCGATGTCGAATTCAAACCAGCGACTGGAAAATTTGGCCGACGTGCCGTAGGCGTGGTGATTATTGTGTAGCTCTTCCCCACCGATCAAGATACCAATCGGCGATACGTTGGTACTCGTGTCAGGCGAGGCAAAGTTGCGGTAGCCCCAAAAGTGACCCAAGCCATTGACCACACCGGCAGCCCAGAAGGGGATCCAAGCCATTTGCACAGCCCAAACAGCCAAACCAGCTGCCCCAAACAGCAAAACGTCAATCGCTAACATGATCAGAATGCCGTTGGCACTGTACTTGGCGTAGAGATTTTTCTCGATCCAGTCATTTGGCGTGCCGTGGCCGAATTTCTTGATGGTCTCATCGTTCTTAGACTCATCACGATAAAGCTCAGCGCCTTTGAATAGCACCCGACTGATGCCATAGATCATCGGTGAGTGAGGATCGCCTTCACGTTCACAACGAGCGTGGTGCTTCCGATGAATAGACACCCACTCCTTGGTTACCATGCCTGTGGTCAACCACAACCAGAAGCGGAAAAAGTGCGACACCACTGGATGCAGGTCCACGCCTCGATGGGCTTGGGAACGGTGCAGAAACAAAGTAACAGCGACGATCGTGATGTGCGTCACAGCCAGTGTGAAAAGCACGACCTCCCACCAACTCGCTTGCGTCAGTCCTGCCGCGCCGAACGAAATAATTGTATCCATGTGATGTCAATATCCAACAAATTAGAAAACAACCGAATTGTAGCCCAGCACTCGATAATTAGATAGGGCTTAAATTCAAGAAAAAACGAGCAAAATCATACAATTAGCAATGCCCCCTGCCAAACCAAAGCAAGTCGCGGTCAGGACGCTTCAGCAAGTCGCCCCCTCACAGCCGTTTTTTGTCTCAAAATACCCAAAAAACTAACTGCTGATGTCTTTTGAAGCCTGTTTTTTCTGCATAACCGCCGCAAAAAAACCATCTGTCTGATGCACATCAGGTCTTAATCGCATCATGCCGTCTTCACCAACGCTGTTCATTAGAGCAGTGGTTAAGCATTCAGTTGCAGGTGTCAGTGAAAAATCAGGGTTTTTTTCTAAAAAGCTTGCCACTTGTTGCTCGTTTTCCTCGGGCAGAAAACTACAAGTGGCATAGACCAAGCGACCACCTGGCCTGACGAGACGACTGGCTTGTTGCAAAATGCTGGCTTGTTGCGGCAACAAACGCGCCAACTCAACCGGTGTTTGGCGCCATTTCAAATCCGGGTTACGTCGCAACGTACCGAGACCAGTGCATGGGGCATCCACTAAAACCCGGTGTGCTTTGCCGGCCAATCGGGCCACGCGATCGTCATGCTCACCGCGGATAGTGACAGGATAAACATTGCTTAATCCGCTGCGCGCGAATCTCGGCTTGGCTCTTGCTAATCGCGCAGCAGATATGTCAAAAGCATAAAGGCGGCCTGCCGATTTCATCATCGCCGCCAAAGCCAAGGTCTTGCCTCCCGCACCCGCACAAAAATCCACCACCATTTCGCCACGCCGCGGCGCCACCAATTCGGCCAACAACTGACTGCCCTCGTCTTGGACTTCGATGAAGCCCTTTTCAAAAAGGGCCCAGCGATTCAATGGTGGGTGACCATTGAGTCTGATGCCGTTGGTCGCATATGGTGTGGCCACTGCCGTAAACGAACTGCCCTCCAGCAGCGTCGCCATCTCTGCTAGAGCGTCCGAGCGAGAAATTTTTAACGTATTGGCCCTGAGATCCAGCGGTGCACTTTCAAGCAAGGCTTGAGCGAGTTGCTTGGCTTGTGGCAGCTTCTCAATGGCCTCGGCGACCCAGTCTGGCAGGCTGTACTGTATTTCAAAGGGCATGGTGTCAAGTGGAATTTGGTTGCAGTGCACGACCCACTCACGTTGTGCCTCCGTTAACCACTTTTGTATTGATTCTTGATCTAGGGTGGCGGCAAGACCGCGGACTGCCAAAGCCTGCTCAAGTGAGACCGGTGCGCTTTGGGCTTCACGTCTAAATCGACGCAAGTTGCGCAATACGTTAAAGGCCGCCTGTGCCACCTGTGCCCGATCACGCGAACCCAGACTGCGGTTGTCCTTAAAAAACTGAGACAACACTTGGTCTGAAGGGAGTTGCCAGCGCAACATGTTTTTAAGCACGGCGGTGACCTGTTCGACTCGATTGCTCAGCACCTCTGGTTGGGTGTGTGCAGAGCGCGCACTCGCGTCAGAGCCAGGTGAAGCGGCGCGATGCGCACGTCCCCCTCGCGGATTCACGGCCTTAGACGTTGGACGCGTGGTGCGACGGGATGCTGAACTCATGATGATTTCCAAATATGACGATTATTGACGCCGCGCAAAGTAACCAGACCCTTTTCACTTAGAGCGACCTGATTGTTTGCCAGCCACTCCACCACAAGGGGGTAGAGTTCGTGTTCGAGAGATAGGACGCGAGCGGTCAAACTCTCAACCGTGTCATTTGATAGCACGGGTAAGGCCGCTTGCGCAATGATCGGTCCGTGATCGAGTTCTTCGGTCACAAAGTGAATGGTACAGCCATGACAGCTCACACCGCTATCAATGGCGCGTTGGTGCGTGTGTAACCCAGAAAACGATGGTAGTAACGAAGGATGAATATTGATTAAACGACCACTAAACCGTTTGACGAACGCCGGTGTCAATATACGCATGAAACCCGCTAGCAACACATAATCAGGCGAACAAGCCTGAATCAGGTCGGCTAAGGTTTCATCGAATGCTTGTCGGCTCTCAAACGCCCGATGATCAACAACCGTTGTGGGCAACCCTTGACGTCGAGCCCAGTCAATGCCTTGGGCATTGGGTACATTCGAAACGATGTGCTCGAACGAAGCATTAATCGACCTGCTGCGCACGTGGTTGACGATTGCTTGCAAGTTGCTGCCTTGACCCGAAATTAGAATGACAAACCGTGGCGTTGTGGTCACGTTTGCGGCGTTTGGAGGGGCATTGCGCTCGGGCATGGTTATTTTATCAACAACAAAGGTGGCGAGATTGTAAACTGCCGATAGAAATGAAACCCATACGCCTGATTAGACATCTACCGAGCTCGACCCCGCTGGCACCAAGCGCTGTCACCATTGGCAACCTTGATGGTGTGCATGCGGGCCACAAAAAAATGCTTGAACAAGTCAGGCAGGCAAGTCTGCGTTTGGATTTATGTCCAACTGTTCTGACGTTTTACCCTCATCCAAAGGTCTACTTTGCGCAGATTCGGCAGCGCCCTGAACTCATTCCCGGGCAGATAAACGGTTTGAGAGACAAGCTAACGTTGCTTGCCCAGTCAGGGATGCAGCAAATTGCCTTGTTGAATTTTAATGCCCAGATGGCGCAAATGTCGGCTGACGACTTCATCGAGCAGTTGCTTGTCAAGCAGCTCAATACGCGTTGGCTTTTGGTCGGCGCTGACTTTAGGTTTGGACACCGCCGTGGCGGTGATGTTGATCTGCTCAAGCAAGCGGCCAAGCGCCTTGGGTTTGAATTGCATGTGCTTGAGGATGTGACCGATGAGAGCGGTTTGCGAATTTCTAGTTCGGCCGTGCGCACGGCACTACAAAACGGTCAGATGGCTAACGTTGAGCAGCTCATGGGCCGCCCTTATCGCATCAGCGGCCATGTCATCCACGGCAAAAAATTAGGCCGCACGCTAGGCTTCCCGACGCTTAATGTTCGGGTGAGCCCGCGATCAGCCGTGCGGTTGGGTATTTATGTGGTCCGGGTGCACGGCCTTGGTCCTGAACCCATGCCGGGCATTGCCAGTCTGGGCTTGCGCCCTACCGTGGGCCAAAGCAGTGATGTGTTGCTGGAAACCCACCTTCTAGATGCGAGCCTGAATGCCTACGGTAAACTGGTGTGTATTGAACTCCTGCAACACGTGCGGGATGAAGAGAAATTTCCCGATCTCCCAACTTTGACCGTCGCCATGCAGAAAGATCGGCAGCAGGCGGTAGACTACTTTGCGCATCATGGACTACAAGACAACCTTAAATTTAACTGACACACCCTTCCCCATGCGGGGCAATTTGCCAAAGCGCGAGCCCGATTGGGTGGCTCAATGGCAAGAAAAAGGTGTCTATCAAGCCATCCGTCAAGCCAGCGCGGGTCGCCCAAAGTTCGTTCTACACGACGGACCGCCTTACGCCAACGGCTCCATCCATATTGGCCATGCCGTCAATAAAATCCTCAAAGACATCATCGTCAAAAGCCGCAACATGGCAGGATTTGACGCTCAATATGTCCCTGGCTGGGACTGTCACGGGATGCCCATCGAAATTCAAATCGAAAAGCAATTTGGCAAGAACCTTCCCGTGGCCGAGGTACAGGCGAAAGCTCGCGCGTATGCGCTTGAGCAGGTGTCTAACCAAAAAAAGGAATTCGAAAGGCTGGGCGTTTTAGGGCAGTGGGATGAGCCTTACCTCACCATGGACTTCAAAACCGAGGCCAATGAAATTCGCGTATTGGGAAAAATCCTCGAGAAAGGCTATGTGTTTCGCGGCTTAAAGCCCGTTAACTGGTGCTTTGACTGCGGCTCAGCGCTTGCCGAAGCCGAAGTTGAATACGCCGATCGCACCGATCCCGCCGTCGATGTTGCCTTCCCATTTGCCGACACAGCGGCCATGGCGACCGCTTTTGGGGTGCCGACTGTCTCAGAGGGCGCCATTGTCATCTGGACCACCACACCTTGGACCATTCCCTCCAATCAGGCATTGAATCTAAACCCTGAGCTTGAATACGCACTGGTGGAGTTGGAAACGCCACGTGCCACCGGCGCGATGTTGGTTCTTGCCAAAGAACGTGTTCAGGCTTGCCTAGAGAACTGGGGGCTTACCGGCAAAGTTGTCGCCTTGGCTCTAGGGCAGGCCTTAGATGGCCTGCGGTTTCGCCATCCATTAGCAACCGCTGATGCTGGGTTTGACCGTTTGTCACCGGTTTATCTCGGCGACTACGTCACCATCGAAGCCGGCACTGGGGTGGTTCACTCCTCACCCGCTTACGGGGTTGAAGACTTTATCTCTTGCAAGGCACACGCGCTGACTGACGATGAGATTTTAAATCCTGTGATGGGTGATGGCCGCTTCGCCGCCAGCCTGCCCTTGTTTGGCGGGCTATCCATTTGGGACGCGAACCCGAAGATCGTCAAAGCGCTCGAAGCAGCTGGCACCTTGGTCAAGGTCCAAAAACATCAACACAGTTACATGCATTGCTGGCGGCACAAGACACCCATTATTTATCGCGCAACCAGCCAATGGTTTGCCGGCATGGACGTTATGCCCAACGACAATGAGTTGTCGCTAAGAGAATCGGCCCTCAAGGCGATTTCGCAAACCCAGTTCTACCCCAGCTGGGGGCGTGCTCGTTTGCACAGCATGATCGCCAACCGCCCAGACTGGACGCTCTCGCGGCAACGCCAATGGGGGGTGCCAATGGCGTTTTTTGTACACAAAGAAACCGGCGCCCTGCACCCTGAAACGCCGCAACTTCTTGAAGCGGTTGCACAGCGCGTTGAAAAACACGGCATCGAAGCGTGGCAAAACATCACCCCGGCCGATCTGCTCAGTCCTGAAGACGCTGCTCATTATGAGAAAAATCGCGACACCCTCGATGTTTGGTTTGACTCTGGGTCAACCCACGCCACGGTGATCGGCGGCCCAGATAACATCGACAACGGCTCGCATGGAGACAGACTGACTTGGCCTGCAGACCTGTATCTAGAGGGTTCTGATCAACACCGCGGCTGGTTTCATTCCTCTTTGCTGACAGGCTGCATGCTGTATGGGCAAGCCCCCTATAAAAGCTTGTTAACACACGGGTTCGTGGTTGATGGCCAAGGCCGAAAAATGAGTAAGTCGGTTGGCAACGTGATCGCCCCTCAAAAGGTATCAGACGCACTGGGCGCTGAAATCCTTCGGCTGTGGGTGGCGTCTACCGACTACGCCGGGGAATTATCGATTTCTGACGAAATTTTAAAGCGCGTGGTGGAAAGCTACCGTCGCATCCGTAACACCATGCGCTTTTTACTAGCCAATCTGTCAGACTTTGACCAAGCCAAAGACACGGTGGCACCCCACTCAATGCTGGAAATCGATCGGTACGCTTTGGTCATGACCGAGGCCATGCAGAAAGAGGTCTTGACGCACTTTGAAAAGTACGAGTTTCACCCTGCCATGTCTCGCCTGCAGGGGTATTGCTCAGAGGATCTCGGGGCGTTTTACCTTGATATTTTGAAAGACCGTCTCTACACCAGCGCTCCCAATAGTCACGCCAGACGCAGCGCGCAGACTGCGTTGCTACATATCTCCGTCTCACTAGTGAAACTGTTGGCGCCTGTCCTTTCATTTACCTCGGAAGAGGCCTGGCAAGTGCTCAAGGACACCACGCTTGAGCCTGTGACTGCGCCGGCAAATCTGACCGTTTTTGCGGCGTGCTATCACACGCTGCCAGCAATCGAAAACGCCAGCGAACTGTCAACAAAGTGGGCGCGGTTACGCGATATTCGGGCGCAGGTTTTGCGCGAACTAGAGGTTTTACGTGCAGATGGTGCGATCGGCTCCTCGCTACAAGCTGAGGTCGATATTGTTGCCAAGGCAGAGAACCTGGCTTGCTTAGAGAGCGTCGGTGATCAACTGAAGTTTCTCCTGATCGTGTCGCGTGCAAACGTGACGGCCGATGATGGTCATGAGGACGGTAACGATAACAATAACGATGCGTTAAAACTGACGGTTAGAGCCTCTGACAAACTCAAGTGCGCCCGTTGCTGGCACTATGCGCACGACATCGGTCAACACTCTTCACACCCTGATATTTGTGGGCGTTGTGTACAAAACATGACTGAGGCGGGCAGTGTCTAAATGGGTTTGGTTCGTCACAGGCCTCGTTGGCCTTGATCAGCTCACCAAATGGGTGATTGAGCAGACTTTTGCGTTTGGTCAACGGCTAAACCTGTTGCCGTTTTTTGATTTAATTTTGATCTACAACACAGGGGCCGCTTTTAGTTTTCTGGCTTCAGGCTCAGGTTGGCAGCGGTGGGTGCTCATTGTCATCGCCTTTGCTGCCATCATCTTTATTATTTGGTTAATGCGCAAAGAGGCCAGCCGACCCTTATCGCAGCTTTCATTGGCCTTGATTTTGAGCGGAGCCATCGGTAACTTAATCGATAGGATTTGGCACGGCCACGTGATCGACTTTTTATTGGTTTATTGGCAAAACTGGTATTACCCTGCCTTTAACGTCGCTGATATGGCTATATCGATCGGTGCCGTTTTATTGATTTTCGATGAATGGCGGCGCTGGCGTGAATCAAAAACCGGCGCACAACCCGGAGAGGGATCATGAGCGAATTGAGCGGCAAACACATCGTATTGGGATTGACCGGCGGCATTGCTTGCTACAAGTCAGCCGAACTGCTGCGACGCCTGATGGACGCCGGCGCCACGGTTGACGTGGTCATGACAGAGTCGGCGTGTCGTTTCATCACCCCAACAACCTTTCAAGCGCTTTCTGGTCGACCGGTTTACACCGACCTTTGGGATGAGCGTCAAAACAACAGCATGGCTCACATCAATTTGACCCGAGGGGCCGATTTGGTGCTGATCGCACCAGCCACGACCCACTTCATGGCCAAGCTAAGTCATGGGTTAGCCGACGACCTCCTCTCAACCCTTTGCCTCGCCCGCTCTATTGCGCTACTTATTGCGCCAGCAATGAACAAAGAAATGTGGCTCGCCGCACCCACTCAACGCAATGTTTTACAGCTGGCTCAAGATGGCGTCACTATCTTGGGGCCCGCCAGTGGCTTGCAAGCCTGCGGCGAAACGGGGGACGGTCGCATGCTCGAACCTGTCGAAATCGTCGAACGGGTGATTGGATTTTTTCAGCCAAAAGTCCTGGCTAATTTAAAGGTCCTGATCACGGCCGGGCCGACTTGTGAGCCGATTGATCCCGTTCGAATGATCACAAACCGATCTTCGGGCAAGACGGGCTATGCCATAGCACAAGCCGCTGCGCAGGCAGGCGCACAAGTGACTTTGGTGTCTGGTCCGACCGCGCTGGCCTGCCCGACGGCTGTTATGCGTTATGACGTACAGACCGCCCATCAGATGCATGAAGTAGTCATGGCTCATGCTCACAGCCATGATATTTTCATTGCGGTCGCTGCGGTCGCTGATTGGCGCATCACAACGCCTTCGCCCGACAAACTCAAAAAGAATGACGGTCAATCACCACCCGAATTGGCGTTCACGCTGAATCCAGATATTCTGAAAGAAGTCGCTTCGCTGCCACAAGCCCCTTGGTGCGTTGGCTTTGCCGCTGAGACCACTCTAGATCCCGAGCAGGCACAACAAAAGCGAGTCCGCAAAGGCGTGCCCCTGTTGATTGCCAATCTGGCCCAAGAGGTCATGGATCAAGATCACACCACGGTTGAACTGTACGACGAGAACGGCTGCCTACCGCTAGGCACCGGCCCCAAAACAGTCATTGCAAGAGCAATCATTGACCAGGTGGCTCGTCGATACCGGCAGCATCAAACCTAGCGCTAAGCGCTCATCCGATTGCTTCGTTACCTGCTGGACTCAAAACCCACATGCAAGCCTTTTTAGATCAAATCGGTCTCTTCATAGAAGCCAATCAATTCTGGGCCGGGCCTGTGGTTTTTCTATTGACGCTTGGCGAGTCACTTTTTGTGATCGGCATCTTGATTCCAGCCACCACCTTACTGCTCTTTACTGGCGGCTTGATCGGTGCCCAGACCTTGTCGCCCGCGCCAATTCTGCTCTGGGGCATTTTGGGCGCCATCGTCGGTGATGCTGTCTCTTATGGTTTAGGCCGCTGGTTCGGCCCCAAGATCTTGCGCTGGCGGTACGTCAAACAGCACCGCACCACGGTGGCAAAAGCACGGTTATTTTTCTATCGCTACGGCTTTTTGTCTATTTTTGCGGGACGCTTTTTAGGCCCGATTCGCAGTACGATTCCGACAGTAGCAGGTGTGATGGGCATGTCACATTGGCGCTTTCAGTTAGCCAACATCGCATCGGCTTTATTATGGGTGCCGCTCATGCTCTCGCCAGGCTATTTAGCCGCTAAAAGCATGGCAACAGCCCAAAAAGCCAGCCAATTCACGCTCTATATCGGTGGTGGCCTGTCAGTGGTTATCGGTATTGGGCTGCTCTATTTGCTTGCCCGACCAAGAAAAACTGCACGCACTCGTGCCATGCACGCCAATGGTAAAAAGACAAAAGGAAAGTCTCATGATATCGATTGACTTAAAAATCTTGGATCCCAGACTTAAGGATCAATTGCCAACCTACAGCACACCGGGATCCGCTGGCTTAGATCTTAGAGCTTGCCTTGATGAGGCCACTACCATCGCACCCGGCCAAACGATTTTGGTGCCCACAGGTTTATCGATTCACATCAATAACCCGAACTATGCGGCCATGATCCTACCTCGTTCAGGCATGGGGCATAAAAACGGCATCGTTCTTGGGAATTTGGTCGGTTTGATTGACTCCGACTATCAGGGGCCATTGATGGTGTCGACCTGGAATCGTGGTCAAACCCCCTTCGTGCTTGAACCTTTAGAGCGATTGGCTCAGCTGGTTATCGTACCGGTGCAGCAGGCCCGTTTCACTGTGGTCGAATCGTTTGCACAGGAGACATCCCGTGCCGAAGGTGGCTTTGGTAGCACGGGTACCCGTTGACACGCGATCAACAAGAGACTTCTAGCAATTAGATTTTGTAAGCAGCTTTTAAGCTAGCTTTAGAAACAAAAAAGCGCCTCAGTTTACTTGGGCGCTTTTTTGTTCTTGCTCTTGGTCTTACGCTTGCTTGTGCTCTTAATCTTGCAATGCTTCAGACTATTCGTGGACAAGCTCTGAACTGTTCTTGGACTGCTTATTGCCATCACGTTTTTTGTCCGAGGTGCTCGGCTTTGGCTCGTCAAACTCAAGCAATACCTTGCCCTCGCCATCAATATCCAAAGTAACCCCTCCACCGGAGACCAAGCGACCAAACAGGAGCTCATCCGCCAACGCCCGGCGCAACAGATCCTGAATTAAGCGCTGCATCGGTCTGGCACCCATCAACGGATCAAATCCGTTTTCAGCCAAATAGTCACGTAAATTTTGCGTAAAAGTGGTCTCAACACGCTTCTCATGAAGCTGATCTTCAAGCTCCATCAAGAACTTATCGACCACTCGCAAGATAACCTCTTGTTTCAGCGAACCAAAGTTAACAATCGCATCGAGCCGGTTACGGAATTCTGGTGAGAAAAGCTTTTTGATGTCAGCCATCTCATCACCGCTGGCTCTGGCGTTTGAGAAACCAATCGCTGGCTTACTCATTGCTTCGGCACCAGCGTTGGTGGTCATGATGATGATCACGTTACGGAAATCAGCCTTGCGTCCATTGTTGTCAGTCAAGGTGCCGTGATCCATGACCTGCAACAAGATATTGAAGACGTCGGGATGAGCCTTTTCGATTTCATCGAGCAACAAAACGCAATGCGGTTGTTTGTTAATCGCCTCTGTTAGCAAGCCGCCTTGGTCGTAACCCACGTAACCCGGTGGCGCACCAATTAGGCGAGAGACCGTATGACGCTCCATGTACTCCGACATATCAAATCGCTGCAGGTCAATTCCCAAAGTGAAGGCCAACTGTCGTGCCACTTCGGTTTTACCCACACCTGTAGGGCCAGAGAACAAAAAGCTACCAATGGGTTTCTCTGGGCGACCCAAACCTGAGCGCGCCATTTTGATGGCCGCCGCCAAGGCTTCAATGGCTGGGTCTTGACCAAACACAACGGTTTTGAGGTCCCGCTCAAGGGTTGCTAAACGACTGCGATCGTCGGTTGAAACCGTTTGTGGCGGAATCCGTGCGATCTTACAGATGATGGATTCGATATCGTGCTTGCCAATCACCTTCTTTTGCTTTGACTTCGGCAATAGTTTTTGCGCGGCACCTGCTTCATCAATCACATCGATCGCTTTGTCAGGCAAGTGTCGGTCGTTGATGTGCCGGGAAGATAGCTCAGCGGCAGCCGTCAATGCTGCGGACGAATATTTGACATGATGATGCTCTTCGAACCGCTGCTTAAGTCCGCGCAAGATTTGTACGGTTTGCTCCACAGTTGGCTCAGACACATCCACCTTTTGGAATCGACGCGACAACGCGGCGTCTTTTTCAAAGATGCCCCTATATTCGTTGTAAGTGGTGGCACCGATACAGCGCAGCTGACCAGACGATAAAGCGGGCTTTAACAGATTGGAGGCGTCAAGTGTCCCACCGGACGCCGAACCGGCGCCGATCAGGGTGTGAATCTCATCAATGAAAAGAATCGCTTCTGGGTCGGCTTTTAGCTGCTTAAGGACCGCTTTCAGGCGTTGTTCAAAATCGCCGCGGTACTTGGTGCCTGCTAACAAAGCACCCATGTCCAATGAATACACATTGGCGTCTTTCAAGATGTCTGGCACTTCGTCTTGCGTTATTCGATACGCCAAGCCTTCAGCGATCGCCGTTTTGCCGACCCCTGCCTCACCAACGAGCAAGGGGTTGTTTTTACGGCGACGACAGAGGATTTGAATGACCCGCTCTACTTCTTGATCGCGACCGATCAAGGGATCGATGCGCCCGGCAATAGCCGCTGCATTTAAATCTTGCGCATACTGATCAAGCGGTGACTGACGCGAATCAGGCGTTTCTTCGGTCGCGGCTTGTCCTCTTGGCTCTGTCGCAGGTGTCTCAGCTTGCTGGTGCTTAGCGATGCCGTGCGACAAGAAGTTCACCACGTCAAGACGCGAAATGCCTTGCTGTTGCAAGTAATAGACCGCATGCGAATCTTTCTCACCGAATATGGCGACCAAAACGTTCGCGCCCGTGACTGGTTTCTTTGACGTGCCACCCGCAGAGACATGCATGATGGCTCGCTGAATAACCCGCTGAAAACCCAATGTTGGCTGTGTATCAACTTCACCGCCTTCAGGAATGACGGGTGTGTTGTCACTGACGAACTTTCGTAGGTGTTGACGCAACTCATCCATGTTGGCCGCGCAGGCTTTCAAGACCTCGACAGCGGCTGCGTTGTCGAGCAAAGCAAGAAGCAGGTGTTCAACCGTGATGAACTCGTGCCGCGCCGAACGCGCCTCAACGAATGCCATATGCAAACTGACTTCAAGTTCTTGGGAAATCACATTTCCTCCCGTTGCTTCTAAACCAGTCGCTCATCGTGATCACGATTTCACGATTTCACGAAAAACGACCGCTGTAAATGACCATTTAAAAATGACTGTTTATATATCTATCAACAGATCAATTCGAATTTGTTTAATTCTATGCCTATCTGAGAAAAATTTTCTAATCCCCTACAGGCTCCATGACACATTGCAATGGATGCTGACGCGTTCTGGCAAACTGTGAGACCTGAGTGATCCGTGTTGCCGCCACGTCTTTAGGGAAAACCCCACATACACCCCTACCCTCGTGATGAACGGTCAACATGATCTGCATCGCTTGTTGTTCGTCCTTTCCAAAGAACTTCTGTAGCACCAACACCACAAACTCCATTGGTGTGTAGTCGTCATTCAACAGGACGACTTGGTACATTGGCGGCGGCTTGGTTTTAGCCGTTTGCCGCTCAACTACAACGGATCCTGACGTTTCGCTTCGATTTGGCATAATTTAAAACAAGACCACTGTGGATTTAAACTTCAAGTGTATTGCAGCTTTGTACTAAGAGAAAACCCGCTAAAGGCTTGACGGCTGTTACAAATATGCCAAAAATACTTCAAGCAATATTTGAGACGGCTCATTTATTGCAAGCGCTGGGGTGGACTCACAATAAAACAACCCAGCAATTTTCATGCAACACAAGAGGCAGTCCCTATGTCAGAACCGACCAATTCCCCAGATGCTCCCAATGCCCCAGATGCCCCAGATGTGCAAGCCAACCCAACCGCTACTGGCATCGTCAAGTGGTTTAACGACGCCAAAGGATTTGGTTTCGTGACGCCAGACGATGGCAGCGAAGACCTCTTTGCTCACTTTTCGTCTATTCAAATGAATGGCTTTAAGACACTCAAAGAAGGTCAGCGAGTCAACTATGAAATCACTCAAGGGCCCAAAGGCAAACAAGCAGTTAATATAACGGCTGGTTAATTAACGGGGCTTAAAAACCCCACCAAGCCCATGTTTGTTTCATCGATGAATCGGCTGCTGCAGGGCGCCGAACCGGTCTTTTTGTTTTCTAAATGCTTGGCTCTATTTACTATTTGGCTAGGAGCCGCGGGCACCGTCGCGGCTCAAAGCGCAGCTTTGCAGACGATTGAACTGTATGCCGGTATGCACCGTCTGACGGCAGAGCTTGCGGTCGAGCCTGATCAGCGCGCCCAAGGCCTCATGGGGCGTCAGTCGCTCGCCGAGCAGCGAGGCATGCTGTTTGTGTTTGATCGGCCAGGCGTGCAGTGTTTTTGGATGAGGAACACTCTCGTGCCCCTGTCCATTGCGTTCTTGCGCGACGACGGTTCAATCGTGAATATTGAAGACATGGAACCCTTAAAAAGCGATAACCACTGCTCACAAGAGCCCGTGCGGCTAGCGCTAGAAGTCAATCAAGGGTGGTTCGCTGCGCGTAACGTTGCCCCTGACATGGTCATCAGGGGCCTACCCACGCTGCGTTAGCCCAATCCAAGATCAATCCAACATCAAGCCAACATCAAGCCAAAACCCACCTTAAACACGCTCCACGATCACCGCAATGCCCTGACCTACACCAATACACATGGTGCACAAAGCATATCGGCCTTGGATTTTGTGTAATTGGTGCACGGCCGTCATGACCAAACGGGCACCACTCGCCCCCAATGGGTGTCCGAGCGCGATCGCACCCCCATTGGGATTGACGCGTGGATCATCATCGGCTACTCCAAGCATGCGCAAAGTGGCAAGCCCTTGTGCCGCAAAGGCCTCGTTTAATTCGATGACATCCATTTGCTCAATGCTCAGACCCGTCATGGCGAGCACTTTCTGTGAGGCCGGTCCTGGACCGATACCCATAATGCGAGGTTCTACGCCCATGGTTGCCATGGCGACAACGCGGGCCCTTGCGGTTAACTGTTGCTCTTTAATCGCTTGCTCATTGGCCACTAATAAGGCCACCGAACCATCATTGATGCCTGAGGCATTACCCGCCGAAACAGACCCACCTTCGCGTACCACCCCCTTTAACTTACCAAGCGCTTGCAGACTGGTTTGACGAGGATGCTCATCTTGCGAAATGACCAAAGGATCGCCTTTGCGCTGAGGCACGTGAACGGCAGTGATTTCCTCGTCGAAATAGCCAGCGGCCTGGGCCGCAGCCGCCTTGTCCTGGCTGGCCATCGCGAACTTATCTTGATCTTCACGAGAGATACCAAACTGATCCGCCACGTTTTCTGCGGTTTCAGGCATGGAGTCAACGCCGTACTGGGCCTTCATTAGTTTGTTAACAAAGCGCCAACCAATGGTGGTGTCGTAAACCGCAGCCGATCGGGCAAACGCGGTCTCGGCTTTGCCCATGACAAACGGGGCGCGACTCATGCTCTCAACGCCACCGGCGATCATCAACGATGCTTCGCCGGCGCGGATAGCCCTTGCCGCCGTACCCAAGGCATCCATGCCTGAGCCACACAGCCGGTTAATCGTGGCGCCTGGCACGCTATTGGGCAACCCCGCCAAAAGTGACGCCATTCGAGCGACATTGCGGTTGTCTTCGCCCGCTTGGTTGGCACAGCCATAAAGCACGTCTTCGACTTTTGTCCAATCCATCTGCGGATTCCTAGCCATCAGCGCCTTGATGGGCAATGCTGCCAAATCATCGGTACGGACCGAAGATAAACCGCCCCCGTAGCGTCCAATGGGTGTGCGGATTGCGTCGCAGATAAAAGCGTCTAGTGCTGCCATGATGGTGTCCCCGTTATGATTTTATGTGTCGTTCAATTTAGCGCGCGTTTGATACAAAAGCAAAGACGCCGGCAGCCGCCGGCGTCTTTGCTAGTCGTGCTCTCAAATCATTAGTCGATTATTAGTCGATTATTAGCCAATCATTAGCCGAAATTCTTTTCAGCAAATGACCAGTTGGCCAATTTCCAATATGTTTCTAGGTACTTAGGGCGCGCATTGCGATAGTCGATGTAGTAGGCGTGTTCCCAAACATCACAGGTCAACAGAGGCGTGTCATCTGTTGTTACTGGCGACGCGGCGTTGCTCGTGTTCACGATATCGACTGATCCATCGGCCTTTTTAACCAACCATGTCCAACCGGAACCAAAATTGCCGGCGGCTGATTTGTTGAAGGCTTCTTTAAAGGCCTCAACACTACCAAATTTGGCATTGATGGCCTCGGCTAGCTTGCCGCTGGGCTCACCGCCACCGTTTGGCGACAAGCTGTTCCAATAAAACGTGTGGTTCCAAACCTGAGCCGCATTGTTAAAGATACCGCCGGTAGATTTTTTAACAATGTCCTCTAACGAGGCCGATTCAAATTCGGTGCCGGGCACCAAATTATTCAGATTGGTGACATAAGTTTGATGGTGCTTGCCATAATGAAACTCAAGGGTCTCTTGAGAAATGTGTGGCGCCAAAGCGTCGATTGCATAGGGAAGGTCGGGCAATGTGTGTGTCATAGAGTCAGCATCCTTTGAGTAAATTTCAGACATCGTCTTGTACGGCGCCTAGAACAACTTTGAAATCGTAACGGTCCGTGGCGCGCATCGCAACGCTTGTTTTATTGTAGCCAAGCGAGTGGCAATTAAAAAGCAATCCCATTTATTGAGATGGTTTTATCGACCTAGCGAATCATTTGCCCGCCACCCTTAACCAACCTCTGACTCATCATTTTGGGTAGCGGTCACCGTGGCATGAACCGTCCCCTTAGATAAATGAATAGACACCGCCTGATTGGCTTGTACTTGCGCGGCATTGTTCAGAATGTCGCCAGTCGGGCCCCGTACGATGGCAAAACCCCGCTTTAACGTCGCTGATGGGCCAAGTAGCGCCAGTTTGGCTTGATAGATCGCCAATTGGTGCTGACCCTTTTGTACTTTTTGCGTCATCGCACGGTCTAGTCCCGCCATGCTTTGCTGCCAGTGGTCACGCAAACGCCCCACATCGGGTAATCGATGCTCTAACCGCTTAAGGAGCAGCGCCAAGGCTTGTCTTCTTTGCGCCAAGCGTTGCACCGGTGACACCAGGCCGTAATTCAACCGATCGATCTGTTGGCTGTGACGCTCAAGCTTACGCACCACCGCCTGTTGCAAATCAACCGCCGCGCCTTGCAACTGTTCGAGCAACATCTGCACGGGTTGGCAGGCTAGCTCGGCAGCGGCGGTGGGTGTCGGTGCCCTGACATCTGCCACAAAATCGGCGATCGAGACGTCTGATTCGTGCCCAACACCGGCAATGACCGGTAAGGGACTTGCCGAGATGTCTCTGGCTAAGCCTTCATCGTTAAATGCCCACAGGTCCTCGAGACTGCCGCCACCACGCACCAACAGAATCGTATCCACCTCTTGTCGTTGATTGGCGGCTGCAAGCGCCAAGCGCAGTTCCCGAGGGGCCGCCGGGCCCTGCACCAATGCGGGATACACAAACACACTCACGTGGGGTGCACGTCTTGCCAACGTCGTTAATACGTCTTGCAGCGCGGCAGCGCCTAAAGAGGTGATCACGCCAATCGCTCGGGGCCGTGACGACGGGACACGCTTGCTAGCCAAATCAAACAGGCCCTCCGCTTGCAGGCGATTCTTTAGCAATAGAAACTGTTCATGTAGTGTCCCACGACCGGCACGACGCAACATTTGCACATTGAGTTGAAACTCGCCTCGCGGTTCATACAGACCCACTTTGGCGCGGATTTGGATCTGATCGCCAACCTCAGGCTGAAACTCACAATAGGCGATCCGCGTGCGGAACATCACCGCCCGCACACTCGCCACCTGGTCCTTCAGTGTCATGTAGAGATGACCCGAGGCGGCGCGGGTGAAGGCTGAGACCTCGCCTGTTAACCAGACAATACCAAAGGTATCCATGAGAGACTCAGCAACCAAGCCATTTAACTCACTAACCGTCAACACCGTTGTTGTATCGCTGTCATTTGTGACTTGACTTTCAAATGTCATAAGGAATCTGTCCAATAAACTGTCCACAGGCCGCGCCAATGCGACATCCGCTGCCTAAAGCGAATTAAATTTTCTTCAAGTTCTGAAAATATATTAATGTGTTTTATGAAATATATAGCGTAACCAATTGATTCAAAAATAACTCTATAAACGACCTCAATTCGTGATCAAATTTTGCGCAAAGTACCTTTAGATGAGCAGTACGGTGATGTCTTTGCATTTTTCCCCGAGTTATCCACAGAAACTGTGGATAGATTGAGAGCGCTTTCTGCTTGCCACCGGATAGCCGTAAACCGTACCATAACGCTTGAGTCCAAGTCACACCTATTCAAGGCGAAATATTTTGCAATCAATCATTGCTGAAGCTGGTTGGCCTATCTGGCCCTTACTTGTTGTTTCGGTCATCGCTTTAGCTATCATTTTTGAGCGCCTGCTGGCGCTGCGTGAAAGCCGCGTGTGCCCTGCTGGCGTATCCGCCGAGGCGCAACGACTGCTGCGAGGCAACGCTGTCACACCTGACGCACTCGAAAAACTTTCCCACGCTTGCCTATCAGGACGGGTCCTCACCACGATCTTAAGCAACCGCCACCACAAGGCCGACGAAATCCGATACCGCGCGCAGGAAACGGGAGCCGATGTTGCCCATGACATGCAACGATTTTTGCCTGCGCTTGCCATGATTGCGACCATTGCACCACTCATGGGCCTGTTTGGGACGGTGATTGGCATGATTGAAATATTTGCCGCCTACCAACCAGGCGGCACCGATCCGGGCCAACTTGCGCGCGGGATTTCGATTGCCCTATACAACACCGGATTTGGTATTTTGATTGCGGTGCCTGCGGCCATCGCCCATCGTATGCTACGCGTGCATGTCAACAACCTGCTCCTAAAAATAGAGCAAGCCGCTCGCGTCTTAATCCAGCAAATCCACCCGTAAAAGGCTTACAGCCATGCATTTGCGAGCCAAGTACACCGACGATTCGCCTGACATTAACTTCATTCCTCTGATTGACGTGTTGCTGGTCATCGTTATTTTTCTAGCGGTCTCCACGACTTTTACCCAAGAAAGAGCCCTCGACATATTGCTGCCCCAGGCGCAATCCGATGTGGAGATCCCTCAGGCGATCAATCTGACCATCTCGGCCGACGGCCAAGTCGCTATTGACCAACAAGTCTTAGAAATTGTCACTATCGATAATATGGTGGCGGCGCTCACCCGCTCACAGGCGGGTCAAAGCAACAGCATCGTTGTGATTCGGGCGGATGCCAATGCCACCCACCAATCGGTGGTGAGTGCGATGCAGGCCGCTCGCCTAGCGGGTATTGAAAAAATTAGCTTGGCCGCTCAGGTTAGCGACTAAGCGTGCGTTGGCCTGCCGCGTCGGTATCTTGGTTAAGCCATCAGTGGCAGCAAAAAGGCCTTTGGTATAGGCTGACCTTGCCTTTGGCTTGGTGCTACGCGGCTGTGGTCGGTTTAAACGCGTGGCTCTACCGCCAGGGCTGGCGCAAAGCCTATGCGTCGCCCGTTCCTGTCATCGTGGTGGGTAACCTTTATGTGGGCGGCACCGGTAAGACGCCGGTCACCATCGAGTTGGCTCGTTTATTAGGTGAGCAAGGCTGGCGACCGGGGCTCGTGAGCCGCGGGTATGGTGCGCAATCAAAAACTCATCCCGCTGTCGGACGTGGGGCAGACCTGGATTGGCGGGTATTTGGCGATGAGCCCGCCCTGATTGCCGCCATCACAGCCATGCCGATTGCAGTGCATCCGGATCGCTGCGCGGCCGTGCGCCAGCTGCTTTGTTTTGACCCTGCGGTCAATATCATTCTTAGCGACGATGGCCTGCAGCATTACCGGCTCGGTCGCAACATGGAGATCATGGTCGAAGACGAGCGAGGCATGGGTAATGGAGCAACCTTACCCGCGGGCCCCTTACGCGAAGCGAGCAGCCGTCGTCGGCGCGTCGACCTCATTCTCAGACGCGGTGGGGCACCAACCGATGGCGCTGAGGCGAGTAGGCCTCACACCTTCCCTTTTGCATTTGACTTGCAACACTTCACTTGCCCAGCCGCCCAAGTAAGGCTCGACGCAGCCGCCATGGCGCAACACATTCACGCGAGTCACGCTAAGGTGATCGCTTTGGCCGGCATCGGGGTGCCACAACGGTTCTTTGATTCGTTGCGAGACAAAGGAATACAAGTAGATGAGACAATAGCCCTGCCTGATCACGACGTCTTGAATCAACAGACGCTCGCCAAACTTGACGCCGCGACTATACTGATGACTGCCAAAGACGCCGTGAAATATGCCACGCATGACGATCCTCGCATTTGGGTCGCACAGCTGAGCATTGACTGGCCAAGCCAAGCGATAGAGACTTGGCTTTTACAAAAACTGCCGAAGGTTAAACGGTGATAGCCATGAACCACAAATTACTCGATATTCTGGTTTGCCCTGTTTGTAAGGGAAGACTTCAAATGGCCCCCGACAAAACAGGGTTGATTTGTCGGGCCGATCGCTTGGTCTATCCCATTGAAGATGGCATTCCCATCATGGTCGAGTCTGAAGCCAAGCCCTTTGATGATGTCACCGGCCAAGCGGCCGTTGCCAGCTGATCGGCGGATTATTTCGCTGTGTCATTCCATGTCATTATTCCCGCTCGCTGGGCCTCTAGCCGCCTGCCAGGCAAAATGCTGGCGGATTTGGGAGGCGTCCCCATGGTTGTGCGGGTTGCTGAGCGAGCGAGGCTGAGCCAGGCACAATCCATCACCATCGCCACAGACGATGAGCGCATCGAAGTCGCAGCTAAAGCGCATGGCTTTGCCGCCATCATGACCGATGCTGACCACCCGACAGGCACCGATCGCTTGGCTCAAGCAGCCACCCTTTTGGGACTAGCACCCAACGATATTGTGGTCAATGTGCAAGGTGATGAACCACTGATTGACCCGAACGTCATTGATACCGTCGCCCATTCACTGCAAACCGATAGCGAGGCCGATATTGCCACTTGTGCAAGCCCTCTGGCCGCTATGGTGTCCGCATCAAACCCCAATGTCGTCAAAGTGGTCTGCAACGCCCGGGGCCACGCCTTGTACTTTTCTAGGGCTGCCATTCCTTATGCACGCAACTCACAGGGTGGTGCGCCCGTGCTGCACCATATTGGGCTTTACGCTTACCGTGTTAGCTTTCTGCAGGCTTTCCCTGAGCTGACACATGGCTTACTGGAAGCCAGTGAATCATTAGAACAGTTGCGCGCGCTCGAACATGGCTTCAAAATCAAGGTCAATTTGATTGATCAGCCTAACGCGGGTGGTGTCGATACGCCTGAGGACTTGCTTAAAGTTCAGCAAACTTTTAAACCACAACATTAGGGTTTTCGCGTTATAAACCAGCCACGCATTCAAGATGCGATGCGGCATAATCGAAACACGTGCGAGAACGTCAATAAAAAGGAGTGCACATGCGACTGATACTGCTTGGTCCCCCTGGGGCCGGAAAAGGAACGCAGGCAGGTTTTATTACCCAACATTTCAACATCCCACAGATTTCAACGGGAGATATGCTGAGGGCTGCCGTCAAAGAGGGTACGCCGTTGGGCTTACAGGCGAAGTCGATCATGGACACTGGCGGCTTGGTCTCTGACGATTTGATTATTGGGCTGGTTAAAGACCGTCTTGAGCAACCCGATTGCGCCAATGGTTACCTGTTCGATGGGTTTCCCAGAACCATCCCTCAAGCCGATGCGTTGAAATCAGCCAATATCAAGCTCGATTTTGTGGTGGAAATAGATGTGCCACAGGATGACATCATCGCGCGCATGAGTGGTCGCCGTGTACACCCAGCCAGCGGCCGGGTCTACCACGTCACATTTAATCCCCCAAAAGTCGCCGACCGAGACAATGAAACCGGCGAACCGTTGGTACAGCGCGATGACGACAAAGAAGAAACGGTGCGTCACCGCTTATCGGTCTATGCGGAACAGACACGGCCTCTGGTTGATTATTACGCCTCATGGGCTGCGCGAGATGAAGCCGCGCCAACCTACCGCAAAATCAGTGGTGTGGGAACAGTAGATGCGATACGAGAGCGACTGTTAGGCGCGCTCGGTCAGTAAAATGACCACACGGGCAAGCAAATTCTTGAGCCCAGTATTTTGATAGAAGGAGTCGTTTTATATGCTGATCGCTGATAAAGTTTTTATTGTTACTGGCGCGGCCTCTGGCCTAGGGGCTGGCACCACCAAGATGCTGACCGAGTATGGCGCCAAAGTGGTCATGGCTGACTTACAAGATGAGGCTGGCCAAGCACTCGCTAAAGAGCTCAATCAGACATACGTCCATTGTGACGTCACGCAGGAAGCCGATGCCCAAGCGGCTGTTCAGGCAGCAACCGCATTAGGCTCCCTGTTTGGGCTGATCAACTGCGCCGGTATTGCACCGGCTGCGCGCACCGTCGGTAAGCACGGCGCTCACCCGCTTGATATGTTTCAGAAAGTGCTGATGATCAATACCGTCGGCAGTTTCAACATGATTCGTCTGTGTGCGCAAGCCATGCAGCACAACACCCCCGAGAACACCGGTGAGCGAGGGGTTTTGATTAACACCGCTTCTGTGGCCGCTTTTGAGGGTCAGATTGGTCAGGCTGCTTATGCCGCCTCAAAAGCGGCCACGGTTGGTATGACGTTGCCCGTGGCACGCGACTTGGCCCCACTAGGGATTCGTTGCATGACCATCGCGCCCGGTATCTTTGGCACGCCCATGATGTTTGGAATGCCGCAAGCGGTTCAGGATTCACTCGCGGCGAGTATCCCCTTTCCTTCGCGATTCGGCAGCCCTGCAGACTACGCCAAATTGGTCCATCAGATCATTTCTAACGAAATGCTCAATGGAGAAACGATCAGACTTGACGGCGCCATTCGTATGCCACCCAAATGAGTCTGTTGCGCTCGGCCGCGACAGTCAGCACTTTCACACTACTGTCGCGAATAACGGGTTTGGCGCGCGACATCATCATCGCCCGCGCCTTCGGCGTGAGCGGACTCACCGATGCCTTTTGGGTGGCTTTCAGGATTCCCAACTTATTAAGGCGGCTGTTTGCAGAGGGCGCGTTCGCTCAAGCCTTCATCCCTATCATGGGAGAAGTCAAAGAGAACAATAGCGATGTCGCGGTTATTCGCCAAACCATTGATCGCGTCGCCTCGGCGCTATTTCTTGCATTAACCCTCATCACGCTGATTGGCATCATCGGTGCGCCCTTGGTGGTCTTGGCTATCGCGAGTGGCATGGGTACCGGCGACCGGGCGTCTGAGTTTGACGCCGCGGTTTGGATGACCCGTGTGATGTTTCCTTACATTATTTGTATGTCCCTGGTGTCCTTTGCATCAGGGGTATTGAATACATGGCGCAAATTCGCTATCCCTGCAGTGACCCCGGTTTTACTTAACTTGAGCATGATTGCAGCCAGTGTGTTTTTATCTGAGCACTTGGACCAGCCCATCTATGCCCTTGCAATCGGCGTGATGATCGGCGGCGTGGCCCAGCTCGCCGTTCAATGGTGGGCTTTGTCCCGCTTAGGTCTACGCCCTCGCCTGTCGGGTCGGCTCTCGGAAAGCACCCGCGATCCAATCGTGCGCAGAGTCCTGCGGCAAATGGTTCCTGCAACCTTGGGCGTTTCGGTGGCTCAGATTTCCTTGCTCATCAATACCAATATCGCCACGTGGCTAGCACCGGGCAGTGTCACGTGGCTATCGTTCGCCGACCGCCTGATGGAATTTCCGACCGCTTTGATTGGTGTCGCTTTGGGAACGGTCTTATTGCCTAGCCTTTCTAAAGCACATGCGAGTCAATCTAACGCCGAATACAGCCAACTGCTTGACTGGGGCATGCGATTGGTCTTGTTACTGGGTTTGCCTGCAGCGCTCGCGATGATCTTGTTGGCGGACGCGATGGTCGCAACACTATTTCAATATGGCGCTTTTACGGCTGCCGATGTTCAGCAAACCCAATTGGCCGTCATGGCCTATGCGGTGGGTTTAATCGGGCTTTTGTTGGTGAAAATTTTGGCACCAGGGTTCTACGCCAAGCAAGACATCAAAACACCCGTCAAAATTGCAATTGGCGTCTTGGTGACGACCCAGATTCTTAACCTCTTCTTGGTGCCCACTTTGGCTCATGCCGGTCTCGCTTTGGCGATAGCCTTGGGCGCGACCTTGAATGCAACGGCCCTGTTTATTGGTCTGCGTCGCCGTGGCGTATACCAGCCGCAAAGCGGTTGGCCGGCCTTCCTAGGTCGTCAAGGGCTGGCGCTAGCCGTCATGGCCGGGATCATCTTCGTGCTCGGGGGTGGTATTGCCTGGACAGACCCCGCATTCGGGATCGCGGCGCGCGCGGGCTGGTTGGTCTTGGTGCTTGGTAGCGGCTTTGTTGCCTATTTGGTTACGCTCTGGTTGTTTGGCATGCGGCCGTCCGACTTTCGGCGCAAACCGTTGCCAACCGCCAATGCAAAACCCGAATAGGACCTCCGTTTGCGATGTGAAACATGTTAATATCGTTGACTTGCAAAATTTTTGTACTAGCTGCTCATACAGTTAGGAAGCAGTTAGAGACAAAATTTTCATTTGAATATTGAATTGTTTAGTGTTTAACCGTTCTGTATACGAGCTTGGTTTTCAAAGCTTGGTAATTTCAAAACTTGGTAATTTCAAAACTTAGTAATTTGAAAACTTAGTAATGTGATATTTGAAAGTGCGGCGTTGGTTACAGTGGCCTCACGCAACATCACAAGCACGAAATTTCACAAGCACGAAATATCACTATACGAGTACGTACGGTTAAATCTCACCGCTTAAAAACAAGGTTCGTTTAGAAACATGGCAAACACCGCCCAAACCCGTAAGCGCGCACGTCAATCTGTGGCGCGCAACATGCACAACTCGAGCTTACGTTCAATGTTGCGCACGTCCATCAAGCGCGTACGCGCCGCCATTGCAGCGGGCGACAAGACCGAGGCCAACGAGGCACTGCGCAAGACTGCCAGCGTCATCGACAGCGTGGCTGACAAAAAAATCATCCATAAAAATAAGGCTGCTCGTCATAAGAGCCGCCTGAATGCCGCTGTCAAGGCGATCGCTTAAGTTACACAGCGCTGAGGTTGCAGCACTGTGGTTGCAGCATTGTGGTTGCAGCACTGAGGTTGCAGCACTGTGGTTGCAGCACTTTTGCTAGATTGCTGCGGTTCGATTACCCCAGCTTGACCTCCTCTGGCGATCACTGCAGTCCGACCATGTCGCGCAGTGTCATAAATACTCGGCTTGTTTTGGGCCCTTAGGCCCTTAGGCCCTCTGGGGCCTTTGGATACTTAAGGTCCTCTAACAAGACCAAGTAATAACCGGTGCTGCTGATCGCGTACTTGCCCGAGCGAATTCCTATCAAATAGCCCCTTTGGGGGCTTTTTGTTTTGCGAGCCTCTGATACGGTCAGCGACGTGCTATACATAACTACAAACACACCTTAGTGAGAGTCTTACACCATGAGCAAACCACGCATCCTTCAAATTGGCTCGCTAGGCGGTTCGCCTGGTGCAGACAGCGCCCTTGCTAACCATTACGAAGTCATTGCGCTATGGCAAGCGACCGACCGTATCGAATGCTTCAAGCAAGCCGCTGACATTGAAGTGGTGGTGACCTCGGCGGTGCATGGTTGCGACGCCGACACCATGTCACAGCTGCCAAACTTGAAATTTATTTGCAACTGGGGCGTTGGTTACGACACCATCGACATCGAGGCGGCTCAAGCCAAGGGCATCGTGGTGACCAATACACCGGATGTGCTCAACGACTGCGTGGCTGATGAAGCCTGGGGCCTCTTAATTGCCGCGGCGAGGCACATCGCCCAAGGCGATCACTTCGTGCGCGAGAATCGCTGGGAAAACCAGGACGGCATGCTGCCCTTAGGCACTCGGGTCAGTGGCAAAAAGCTGGGGATCGTCGGTCTTGGTCGCATTGGCTTAGCGATTGCTAAGCGCGGCATCGGATTTGATATGCAAGTGGCTTATCACAACCGAACAGAACGCAACGACGTGGATTATCTCTACGTGCCTACACTCGTGGGCTTAGCCGAATGGTCAGACTTTTTAGTGGTTGCCACTGTCGGCGGTGGTCAGACCCGCCAACTGATTGGTCGCGACGTGATCAAGGCGCTTGGACCGAAGTCCATCTTAATCAACATCGCGCGAGGATCCGTGATTGATGAAGGCGCGCTCGTTGATCTGCTGGCCTCGGGTGAACTAGGCGGTGCGGGCTTGGATGTTTTTGAAAACGAGCCCCGCGTACCTGATGCCCTCAAAAAGCTCTCTAATGCGGTATTAATGCCACACCAAGCCAGCGCAACCACTGAGACTCGTCAAGCGATGTTTGATTTGGTTTTGCAGAACTTGGACGCTTATTTCGCAGGCAAACCGCTTGTTACGCCCGTTTGATATCGTCAAGGCCGCTTGATGCTGTCAAGGGCGCCCGTCGCTGTTTTGAGTTGATTGTCTAGCGCAAAGTCTTGGACGAACTTCCACGCCAGTGGCTCAATGTCTCGCAGCCGTAAGTCAATGACCACGGCCTTGACGCCATCAATTTGCCTCGGTACGACGTAAGGTGAGAAAGAGATATGACCGCCAGCAATGCCAGCTGGGCGATAGGGAGCTAAAACCCCCGCTAAGCGCTCGGCCCAGTCGCTGGGCCGGAATCGCTGCCCTTGCAAGGTTTCGCCAAAAATCACAAAGTAGGTTGGGGACAAGCTCATTGAACAATCTCGATGGCGACTCGGTGCACCAATTTACCCATTGATTCGCACGATCACCGCATGGATTGTATATGATTGAGGCTTATTGTTTATTTCATCCCCCTCGCTGTCTGGAATCGCCACTATGAACTCTGCACTATCCCCGATTTATGGTCGCTTACCCGTTGCCTTTACCCGTGGTGAGGGGGTTTGGCTCTGGGACGACAACGACAAGCGATACCTTGACGGCTTGTCTGGAATCGGTGTGTCGTGCCTTGGCCATGCCCACCCTGCCCTAGTCAAGGCCATCTGCGAGCAAGCCAGCCGGGTGATTCACACCTCTAATCTATACCAAGTGCCGTTGCAAGAAACGTTGGCGCAGCGCATCTGCGCCCTGTCCGGATTGACGGAAGTATTTTTTGCCAATAGCGGTTCGGAAGCCAATGAGGGTGCTATCAAAGTTGCCCGCCTCTATGGGCACTTAAAAGGCATCAAAGTCCCCACCATCATTACCATGGACTCCTCTTGGCATGGCCGCACGCTTGGCACATTGGCAGCCACCGGTAGCGAGAAGGCGCGTGAGGGTTTTGGGCCATTTCCTGATGGGTTTATACAAGTCACCTACAACAACATCGAGGCCGTCGTCAGCGCGGGCGATCAATGCCCTGATGTGGTGGCCGTGATGATTGAAGTCCTTCAGGGTGAAGGCGGCATTCGTCCTTCAGATGTGCAGTACATCCAAGATTTACGCAAATTGTGTGATGAGCGCCACTGGTTACTCATTATTGATGAAGTTCAATCTGGCATTGGACGCACGGGTAAGTGGTTGGCCCATCAATGGTCTGACGTGATGCCTGATGTCATCACCTTGGCCAAGGGCTTGGGCGGCGGCGTGCCGATTGGCGCCGTTGCGGTGCGCGGTCCGGCCGCAGGCATTCTCAAACCAGGACACCATGGCACTACATTCGGTGGTGGGCCACTGGTCTGTGCAGCGGCTTTGGCGGTTCTCGATACACTTGAAAAAGACGGCCTATTGGCACACGCCCATACCGTTGGCGCGGCCATGCAGACGCGACTCAAAGAGGCGTTGGCTTCAAACCCGGGCGTGAAGGAAGTCCGCGGTCAAGGATTGATGATTGGCATAGAACTGAACCAACCCTGTGGCGCGCTAGTTACCCAGTGTCTAGAACAGGGGCTTCTCATCAACGTCACACGCGATAAGGTGGTGCGTCTTTTACCGCCTCTGATCCTATCGCAATCAGAAGCGGATCAGTTGCTCGACATCCTGATTCCGCTGATCCAACGTTTTCTGGATCAACAACCATAGGACAAAGGAGCACGATTTTGCAGCAAAGCGGCCAAGGCACTTCCGATGCCGGTAATATCCGTCATTTTTTACAACTCAATGACCTCAGCAGAGATGAGTTGTTGTACGTGCTTGACCGTGCCCGGATCATCAAAGACAAGTTCAAGCGCTACGAGCCATACCGGCCGCTAGACGACATGACCCTAGCCATGGTGTTTGAAAAGGCCAGCACCCGCACGCGCGTCTCCTTTGAGGCAGGGATGTACCAAATGGGGGGCGCCGTTATCCATCTGACGACAACCGACTCTCAGCTCGGTCGCGCCGAACCCATTGAAGACACTGCCCGAGTGGTTTCGCGAATGGTCGACCTGGTTATGATCAGAACCTTTGAACAAGCGCGCATTGAGGCGTTTTCTGCGCACTCTCGGGTCCCCGTCATCAACGGCTTGACCAATGAATACCACCCCTGCCAAATACTCGCCGACGTGTTCACCTTCATCGAACACCGGGGCTCTATTGAAGGCAAGATCGTGACTTGGATTGGCGACGCCAACAACATGTCCTACACCTGGATTCAAGCGGCCGAACGCTTGGGCTTTAAGTTGCATTTCAGCGCACCTGAAGGCTACCGTCTTGACCCTGAACGACTGCAAGGAGTGTCGACAGATGTCTATGAGTCATTCGACGATCCGATCAAAGCCTGCCAAACCGCTGATCTGGTGACCACCGATGTCTGGACCAGCATGGGTTATGAAGCAGAAAATGAAACCAGAAAAACCGCTTTCGCGGATTGGTGTGTCGACCAAAACATGATGGCACAAGCCCAACCAGACGCGATCTTTATGCACTGCTTGCCTGCTCACCGTGGCGAAGAAGTGACCGCTGAAGTCATCGATGGCGCGCAAAGTGTGGTTTGGGAAGAAGCAGAAAATCGGCTGCATGCTCAGAAAGCACTCATGGAGTTTCTCGTGCTTGGCCAAGTCTAGTGCACTCACGCTAAAATGGCAGGCGCTGACGGGTCAAGAGATCACCAGTGGTTAAAGCGCATGGTTCAAGCGAGTAGCTACATTGAACCCCTGCTTTATTGAACTCCATTCTTGACTCACAATTAATCACCATCATTTTTCTCAAGGTTATCCATGAGCAACGTTAACAAAGTGGTACTGGCCTATTCCGGCGGCCTAGACACCTCTGTCATTCTCAAATGGCTGCAAGACACCTATCAAGCCGAAGTGGTCACTTTCACAGCAGACATCGGCCAAGGCGAAGAAGTTGAACCCGCACGAGCCAAAGCCTTGCAAATGGGGATTCGCGAAGAGAACATCTTTATCGATGACTTGCGTGAAGAGTTTGTGCGCGACTTTGTGTTTCCCATGTTTCGCTGCAACACCGTCTATGAAGGTGAATACCTTTTGGGTACGTCGATTGCGCGTCCGTTGATCGCGAAGCGCCAGATTGAAATTGCACGTCAAGTCGGCGCAGACACCGTCTCGCACGGCGCCACCGGCAAAGGCAACGATCAAGTGCGCTTTGAACTGGGCTACTACGCCTTGGAGCCGGGCATCAAAGTCATTTCACCTTGGCGCGAATGGGACTTGCTGTCCCGGCAGAAGCTGCTGGCTTACGCAGAGGCGGCCAACATTCCCGTTGACATGAAGCACAAACAGGGTGGCGCGCCCTACTCAATGGACGCCAACCTGCTGCACATCAGTTTTGAGGGTCGTCATCTTGAAGACCCCAAAGCTGAAGCTGAAGAATCCATGTGGCGTTGGACGGTGTCACCGGAAGCCGCCCCCGATCAAGCCCAGTACATCGACATTGCGTTTAAAAATGGCGACCCAGTAAGCGTTGATGGCCAAGCCATGAGTCCGGCGACCTTGCTTGAAAAGCTCAATCTTCTTGGCGGGCAACATGGCATTGGTCGCCTGGATTTAGTAGAAAACCGCTATGTGGGCATGAAGTCACGTGGCTGCTATGAAACGCCAGGCGGCACTATTCTGCTGAAAGCCCATCGTGCCATCGAATCCATCACCCTTGACCGTGAGGTCGCGCACCTCAAAGACGATTTGATGCCGCGCTATGCCACCCTTATCTACAATGGTTACTGGTGGTCGCCAGAACGTCGCGCCATCCAAGCGCTGATCGATCAAACGCAACAGCATGTCAACGGCAATGTGCGACTGAAGCTCTACAAAGGCAATGTCTATACGGTTGCCAGAGACTCGGCTGATAGTCTGTTTGATCAGGTAATCGCCACGTTTGACGATGACGGTGGCGCCTATAACCAAGCGGATGCAGCGGGTTTCATCAAACTGAATGCTTTGCGCATGCGCATTGAAGGCAAGCTCGGTCGCCGTCAGTAAGAAGGGGCCAAACCTGCCAGGATCTCACGATCCCGGCAGGTTAATGCATCACGATCGCTTAAGTTTGGCAAAGGCATCGGCCATTGCGCCTGCGGGCTTCGGTGCTGACTTCGGTGCTGCTTTCTGTGCTGCCTTAGTTGCTGAGGGAGTAGGACGCTTGGGATCACGCTCCTGTACCCTTGCCCCGGCCCTCGCTGAGCGCTGGCTCGATGGCTTATCGCTCGCCGTCTCACCCGAACGATCTGTCACATCGTCATCGAGCCTCATGGTCAATGCAATGCGTTTGCGCGACGCATCAACCTCTAGCACTTTGACCGTCACGGTTTGCCCTGTGCGAACCACGTCGCGTGGGTCTTTGACATACTGATTGGCGAGTGCTGATATGTGCACCAAACCATCCTGATGCACGCCCACATCGACAAATGCCCCGAAATTGGCGACATTGGTCACCACACCCTCAAGCACCATACCCACTTTCAGATCCGACATCGATTGCACACTGTCGTCAAACTGCGCGGTTTTAAAAGCGGGCCGAGGGTCACGTCCCGGCTTTTCTAGCTCGCCCAGAATATCTTTGACCGTTGGCAGACCAAAGCGGTCGTCCGTAAATGCGCTAGGTGACAGGCCTTTTAAAGCTTCTCGATTGCCCATCACGGTTTTGAGATCAGCTTGTATCTTTGCAAGGATTTTCTCCACCACGGGATAAGCCTCAGGGTGAACAGCCGAGGCATCGAGCGGGTTCTCACCGCCCTGAATACGCAAGAATCCTGCGGCCTGCTCAAAGGACTTGGCACCAAACCGTGACACTGACATCAATGCCGCGCGCGACATGAACGCACCGTTGCTATCTCGATGCGAGACGATACTTTTGGCGAGGCTGTTGTTCAGTCCAGACACATGGGTCAATAGCGGCACGGAAGCCGTGTTCACATCTACCCCAACAGCATTCACGCAGTCTTCGATGACGGACTGTAAAGACTGGCTCAACTGCCGCTGATTGACATCGTGTTGGTACTGGCCAACACCAATCGACTTCGGTTCGATCTTAACGAGCTCTGCGAGTGGGTCTTGCAGGCGTCGCGCGATAGAAACCGCGCCACGTAAAGTGACATCAAGATCTGGAAACTCCTCTGATGCAAGTGTAGATGCGGAGTACACCGAAGCACCCGCCTCTGAAACAACGACCCGCGTTAAGGCAAGCGCTGGATTTGCTTGCATCAATTCGCCAACCAGTTTCTCCGTTTCTCTTGAGGCCGTGCCATTGCCTATGGCTACCAGTTCGATCTGATGGCGGGCAGCCAGGCGGCTCAAGGTAGCCAAGCTACCTGCTACATCTCGGCGAGGCTCGAACGGAAAAATGGTGGCGGTTTCCACCACCTTTCCGGTGCGATCAATCGCTGCGATTTTGACGCCGGTTCGAATACCGGGATCCAATCCAAGCACAGCTTTAGGCCCGGCTGGCGGCGCCAAGAGCAAATCTTTGAGGTTGGCGGCAAAGACGCGGATCGCCTCAGCTTCAGCCACTTCTCGCAATCGGGTGATCATCTCCATCTCAAAAGCCATCAATAGCTTCACACGCCAGGTCCAGCGGCAGACATCGGCCAACCAATGCGCTCTCGTCTGGGTCTGCAGTTGCGTCTTTGCCTCAAAAATCGTCTCTGGCAAATCCCCAAAGTGGGCGATCGCTCGGGTGCAAGGATGAGGTATCAACGCATCCTCCTCGACCGAAAAACCCACTTTTAAATCCAGCACGCCCTGCTGACGCCCACGTAGCAAAGCCAACATACGATGTGACGGGATTTTTCTTAACGGTTCTTGAAAATCAAACCAATCTCTGAAGTTTGCCCCCTCTTGGGCCTTACCTTCGATCAACTTGGCATAAATAAAGCCGCGCGACCACACCATGTCCCTTAGATGGGCAATTAGGTCGGCGTTTTCTGCGAACTGCTCGGTGAGGATATCTCGCGCGCCATCTAGGGCTGCCTTCACATCTGCCACACCCTTCTCAAGGTCGACGTAGGCGCGCGCGAGCGCTTGTGGCTCATCTGATTCAGACCCATGCAGCAATGCTTGCGCCAAGGGCTCTAAGCCCGCTTCACGGGCGATCTGTGCGCGGGTTCGTCGCTTGGGCTTAAAAGGAACATACAAGTCCTCTAGACGCTGTTTGCTGTCAGCTGCCAAAATAGTTTGCAACAATGGGTTTGTCAGCTTGCCTTGCTCAGCGATTGAAACTAGCACCACGTCACGCCGTGCCTCCAATGCCGTCAAGTAAGTCAAACGCTCTTCGAGTTGGCGCAACACCACGTCATCAAGGCCGCCCGTCATCTCTTTACGGTAGCGGGCAATGAAGGGCACCGTTGATCCTTCGGATAGCAGCCCCATGGTCACGGCCACCTGCTTGACATTAACCCCGAGCTCTTGGGCCAACTGGATCTGCAGCGCTTGCTCAATAGCTTTAGCTACCCTCGGTACAAAGGTGACCACTTCGTTTTCTGACATGCTATACCCACCAAAAAATACACGGTGAATTGTGCCACAGACGGTAGTCCCAACAGCGCAGGGGCTCAGTCAGTAAGCAGAGACTGGGTGAAAAGGGGGATTCGTCGCGGTGGGCAGAGAGCCTGAAAATCGTGGTGGGTGCTACAGGGTTCGAACCTGTGACCTACGCCTTGTAAGGGCGCCGCTCTACCAACTGAGCTAAGCACCCACGATCCGATGACTTCTTTTGCTGTCTTGCGTTCCAATTTGCCTTCACGATAAGCCAGAGAATTGGTACTGGCTAAATCACAACAATCTGGCAACATCAAAACAGAAACATCAAAACAGAAACATAAAGCAACACGGACCGCATTATAGCGGACCGTGTCTAGACTACCAAATGCATCACAAACAACGAACTACGATCGTACGCTTTAGTTAACAGCGTCCTTGAGTCCTTTACCTGGGCGAAACTTTGGCACTTTGGCCTTTTTGATTTTGATGGCTTCACCGGTACGTGGATTACGACCCGTGCGAGCGGCACGCGTAGAGACCGCGAAAGTACCAAAACCGACCAAAGTCACCGAGCCACCTTTTTTAAGTGTGGTCTTAACACCGCCGATCAATGCATCAAGAGCACGGCCAGCCGCGGCTTTCGAAATATCCGACTTAGCGGCGATGTGGTCGATTAATTCGGTTTTGTTCATGTCAGGAATACCCCTTTTAATTCTAAGTTAAAAATCTACACTCACAGGACTCAGCCATGTGGTGGACTGTGACGATGTTAATGTTGCTAAACACCGAACGGATCTATTTAGCCTTTACTTACCTGCCGTGTCAAGAAAAAATAGTTTGAAAACCGCATATTCATTGGGTGTGCGTTTAACTGGGCGCACCCAACACCAGGATTTGGCAGCGCCTTTTGGCTAAAATAAAAAGTTTGGATGTTGTCTGGCTTTTTTTCTACCTACTTTGGTGCAGGATTGTTGACTTTGCGCAACGTTTTAATATTTTTTTCTATGTCAGCTTAGCGAAAGCTTGATCAAAGTCATTTCTCAAATCTTGCGGGTCCTCGATGCCTACCGAAACACGGATCAAATGATCAGAAATAGACATCTCAAGACGCATGGCTGGCCCCATCTCGTGATAAATGGTGTGTGCCACCGGCAGTGCCAACGTTCTCGTGTCACCCACGTGCGTAGCAAGAATGACCACTCGCAAATCGTTTAATAAATCGAAACAATCGATCTGCGGTTGGGGTTCAAATGACAACAACGTACCAAATCGATTGCCAAACAACTCAGCCGCTCGGACATGTTGCGGATGACTGGTAAGTCCGGGGTAGTAAACGGTTTTAACAGCAGGATGAGATGCCAAGTGCTCGGCTAACATCAGAGCGTTTTGACAAGCCTTCTCGAGCCGCAAAGACAAGGTTTCGGCACCCACCGCTATTCGGTGCGCGGGTTCGGCTGCCAAGGTTGCGCCCATATCCCTCAACCCTTTTTTCTTGATTTGAGTCAAGCCCCAACCTGCGCTATCACCCTTTCGATAAGTCGGGAGGATGTTGTCATACGTAGACCAGTCGAATAAGCCCGTATCAATCAAAACCCCACCGAGTCCTTGCGCATGCCCAGCGATATGTTTGGACAAAGAATGCATCACCAAACCTGCCCCAACGTCTTTGGCTTGCAATAAGTAAGGCGAAGTAAGTGTCGAGTCAATGACGTAGAGCAAACCCTTGCGTTTGGCGAGCTCACCGATACCCACCAAATCAGCAATCTGCGTACCGGGATTAGCGATTGACTCAACAAAAATAATTCGGGTGCGGTGAGTGACGGCAGCGGCCACAGCCTGCGTATCGGTGGCATCCACCAATGTCACCTCAATGCCAAGTTGCTGCAGGGTGCCGTATAAGCTAGCGGTATTCCCAAATAGATAGCGGCTTGAAATCACCTGATCACCTGCCTTGAGCAAGGTGCTGAACATCGCCATCAAAGCTGCCATCCCCGTCGCAAAAACAATCGAGGCTCGCGCGCCCTCCATCTGAGTCAATTTGGACTCTAGGGCAGCAGTCGTCGGGGTGCCCTGTCTGGCATAAGAAAAGCCTGGCTTGCCTTGAAACACGGCGGCCAATTCGCGCGCATCCGTGTAAGCGTACTGCGAAGAGGTGTGTATTGGTTTATGCACCGCACCATGCTCGGTGCCAGCGCGGCGATCGGCATGCAGAATCCGTGTCGTGAAGCCTTCTTCGGCCATAATAGGTATCGCTCACAAACAAAAGCTAAAGGGTTGAAGAACACACAGTCGCTAATTTGACTTTGAGGGCAAGTGTAGCAAGACCTAGGTCGTTTTTTGTCGTCTTTGCCGGACCGTTTCAAACAAGCAGACACCCGTGGCCACGCTAACATTTAAGCTCTCAACGCTTCCTGACATGGGAATGCGTACCAGTACGTCGCAGAGCTCGCGCGTCAGGCGACGCATGCCTTCACCTTCGGCTCCCATGACCCACGCCGTGGGTAACGTCAAATCCACTTCGTCGATCGTTTGTTCGGCGTCTTCCGTAGTACCCACAATCCAAACGCCTTTGGACTTGAGTGTTCTTATTGTCCGGGCCAAATTCGTCACCATCAAGTATGGCGTGGTTTCGGCCGCCCCACACGAGACCCTTTGCACCACGGCGCTCAAGCCAACCGCCCGGTCTTTAGGCGCGAGCACGGCATGTGTGCCCGCAGCATTGGCCGTGCGCAAACAAGCACCGAGGTTGTGGGGATCGGTCACACCGTCAAGCACCAAGAAAAGCCCTGGCCCCGTCAAATCCTCGAAAATCTCTTCAATATCTTGCGCTTGCGATAAGGGGCTAACAATCGCCACCACGCCCTGATGCTTTACCGAGCCGGCAACATCGTCTAATCGCTCAGCGCTCACTAGGTGCACCTTAACGCCTTTCTCAGCGAGTTGGCGCAACATCACCTGCATCCGTTTGTCGCGTCGTTGCTCGTCCGCGTAGACCGTCTCCATGCTCTCTGGTGCATGTCGCGCGCGCGCCGTCACCGCATGAAAGCCCGCCAATAATTGGGATTGTTTCATCACATCGCCTATCGTTAGCGTTTTTTAGAGGTCGGGCTTGGGGCGGCAGGTTTAACCGATTTCTTGGAAGCACGCGACCCTGCTGGTTGAGCAGTCACTTTACTAGACCGTTTGGCTTGCGCGCGCCGCTGCTTAGCCGTCTGACCACGTAACTCAGGCGGTTTGGGTGAAGCGGCTTTTTTGACATGGCGCGCTTCTGGATCCTTTCGCGTCGAGGCTTTACGGAGCGCCGAGAAAGAGGTGCCGTCAACCAGACGGAATTCGATTCGGCGCGCCTCTAAATCAACCCGCGCCACTTGCACTTGCACCGAATCAGTCAATCGATAACGCATGCCTGTGCGCTCACCACGCAACTCGTGCATGCCTTCGTTGAATTGAAAATACTCTGTGCCCAATTCAGAGACGTGGACCATGCCCTCGACGTGAAGTGTGTCTAAAGTCACAAAAATACCGAACCCCGCCACACCGGTTACCCGTCCACTAAAGACCTCACCGACGCGTTCTTTGACAAACCAGCACTTGAGCCACGCTTCAACATCTCGCGAGGCATCGTCAGCCCTGCGTTCGCGCGCCGACAGCAAAAACCCGAGCTTCTCCCAAACATCGTGTTCGAACTCGCGTCGTGTCATGCCCGGGGTCGCCACGTGATCGGGTGATGTCGGGGTGTAACGCTTGCAATCCAATAAGGCTTTAATGGCGCGATGCGTCAGTAAATCGGGGTAACGGCGAATAGGCGAAGTGAAATGAGCATAAGCCGGATAGCTCAATCCGAAATGACCCACGTTGTCTGGCGAGTAAATTGCCTGCTGCATGGACCGCAAACACATGGTTTGAAGCAAGGCAAAATCAGGTCTCGCCCTGACCTTGTCCATCAGAACCGAGTAGTCTTGTCCCTGCGGGTCATCACCCCCACCGAGACCCAGGCCCAACGTTTTGAGAAAGGCGCGCAATGACTGCAGCTTTTCTGGGGTTGGCCCTTCGTGGATACGGAACAGACCGTTGTGCTTGCTGCGCAACAAGAAGTCGGCAGCGCACGTGTTGGCCGATAACATGCACTCCTCAATCATCTTATGGGCGTCGTTACGCACCAAACCGATAATCTTTTCAATGCGGCCTAAATCATTGCAAACGATTTTGGTTTCTACCGTATCAAAATCAATCGCACCACGCTTTTTACGTGAAGCCTGTAGCAGCTGGAACAACTCATGCAAGTGATTGATCTGCGGCAAGACCGAAGCAAACTGCTTCGCCACCGGCCCGGTCGGCTGCTGTAAAGCATTCCAGACCTGCGTGTAAGTTGTTCGTGCATGCGAGTGAATGACGGCGTTATAAAACTGGTAGGCAACCACACTACCCGCCTTGGCGCCATTGGCATGGATCACCATGTCACATACCAATGCCAGGCGTTCGACTTGCGGGTTCAATGAACACAAGCCGTTGGAGAGCTTTTCGGGCAACATGGGAATCACTTTGCGCGGAAAGTAAACGCTTGTTCCCCTTTCCCGAGCATCATCGTCAAGCGCATCGGCGTCTTTGACGTAATGCGCCACGTCAGCGACCGCAACCAACAATCGCCAACCGGGCTGTTTACGTTTGTCGCCGATCTCAATGGGTTCGCAGTAAACCGCATCATCAAAATCGCGCGCGTCTTCACCGTCAATGGTGATCAAGGCGACATCGCGCAGGTCCACGCGGTCCTTTAAATCGCTTCGCTTGACGGTGTCGGGTAGCTTGGCAGCTTGCTTGAAAGCCGCGTCAGAAAATTCAACAGGCACGTCAAACTTACGCACCGCAATCTCAATTTCCATGCCCGGATCATCAATCTCACCCAGAATCTCAGCCACTTTGCCCAAAGGCTGAGTGTGTCTGGTGGGTTGTTCAATGATGTCGACCGAAACCACTTGGCCGTGCTGGGCCTGAGCAGTCTCGCTCGGTGGAATCAAAACATCGTGCTTGATTCGCTGGTCTTCGGGCACCACAATCGAGACACCACGTTCGTTTAAGAACCGACCAACCAATCGGTTGGTTCGGCGCTCAAGCACCTCAACAATGGCTCCATCGGGTTTGCCGCGGTATTCCCCCACCGGCTTGACGAGGACCCGATCACCGTGCAACACCTTAAGCATCTCGCGCGGTGCCAAAAAGATATCTGGTTTGCCATCGTCACGCAGTAAAAACCCGAAACCATCTCGATGTCCCTGAACGCGCCCCGCCACGAAATCCAACTTATTTGCCAATAAAAGGACACCCTTGCGGTTTGGCATCAACTGCCCATCGCGCTCCATGGCGTTTAACCGCCTGAAAAAACCCACTTGGGTGGCTTCTTTGTCCGCCCCCAAACGACTCGCCAACTCTTCTGGTGTGAGTGGCGTGGCCGCACGCCTCAACTCAAGCAGGATTTGCTCGCGAGACGGTACATCTGGATCAAAATCCGCCGGCATCGCGGCTTTATTGTCCTGAGATTTTTTGGGTGATCGGGGATTGTTGGTCGACTTAATTGCCAAGTTTTGAATCTCGTCTATAATTTCTGACTTGTGTAGGGATCATTATGCCTCACATCGTGCCCAGGTGGCGGAATTGGTAGACGCGCATGGTTCAGGTCCATGTGCCGCAAGGTGTGGAGGTTCGAGTCCTCTCCTGGGCACCAGAGTAAAAAGACAAAAACCCTCTTAATACATTGTTTTTAAAGCAATTTTTCATGATTTTTGCCCTGATATATGGGGGGCAAATTTACTACCCTTCCCTGTTCTTCCCTAGCGAAACCTCTTTCAATTCCCCAAGATATTCCCCATACTTTTCCCCATAGGGAGAAATATCATGGCATCTTTTGAGAAACGAGGTAGTGCAATCCGAGCAATCGTTAAGTTTCCTGATGGTAAACGATCGGCAACTTTCGACACAATGGCTCAGGCACGGGTTTGGGCAAGCAATCTTGAGCGGCAAAAACAAATAGGCGATCTGAGGCGATCCAAAGTTCGTATTGTTCAAGATCTGATTCTTGACTACCTGCCCCGAGCAGAAATGACAGATTCGGGACGGTGGAACAAACTGCGGCTAATGAGCTTTTGCGAGTCGTCACTAGCTAAGGTCGGTCTCGATGAAGTAACACCCCACCATATCAATGAGTGGATTACCGAACGCTTGACGCAGGTAAAGCCAGGAACCGTCAATCGTGAACTGAATGTTTGGCGTAGCGTATTTACCCACGGGGTAAGAACACGCAAATGGATAACAGAAAACCCTTGCAAAGATTCGATAAAGCCGCCTGCTGGAGCACGCCGAGACCGGCGACTGCTTACAACAACAGAAATCGAGGCATTAGCAATCGCCACGGGTTACAACAAAAACACCGAACTGTTGACAAAAACAGCGCGCGTCGGCGCTTGTTTCTTTCTCGCCATGGAGTCCGCTTTGCGATCTGGCGAGATTTTGCGAATGCGACCTCAAGACTATAACCCCAGCGCACGAACCCTTTATGTTCATGCCCTTGAGCGTGGTGGTCGAAAAGGGACAAAGAGTGGCACGATACAGGGATCACGCTGGGTCCCGCTGACAAATCGTGCTATTGAGTTAATAGAGCAGTTGCTTGCCACCATACCAATTAATCAACAAATTCAAAAAGATTTTTCAATGCCACCCTATATTGTGGGAATAACAGATAGCCAGCGCGATGCGCTTTGGCGCAAGGCTCGTGACCGGTCGGGAGTCGTAGACCTGCATTTTCATGATCTGAAACACGAGGCAGCGACGCGCTTGGCCAAATTCATTGATGTCATTGCACTGTCGCACGCCATTGGCACCAAAGATCTGAAGCTCTTAAGAGATACGTATTACAACAACGATGCCAGTCGCATCGCGCATTCACTCCCAGAGTCACTGTCGAGTCACAAACAACGCGACTACTCTACCCCGGGGCCCATTGATACTGACATTCTTGACTTTGAACACGCTTAGTCTGGTTCGCCTTGGGGACAACGGCCAGGCTCACCTGCCCGACCCCCCAAGGATTCCCAAATGGATGAACCTCTTTCCGAACTCGTACGGGTTCGGCTTTCGCGAAATCAATATCGCAAACTATCGGAAGCTGCCGCAGTATCTGGCCAAAACCTTTCAAACTT
>Ga0208413_1000026_pt1 | contig 147710 bp, 148 predicted proteins | sample AntAceMetag02UKD_FD_184761 | JGI IMG/M metagenome (GOLD analysis project Ga0208413, IMG submission 184761) | Saline lake microbial communities from Ace Lake, Antarctica - Antarctic Ace Lake Metagenome 02UKD (SPAdes) (version 2) | ecosystem: Environmental > Aquatic > Non-marine Saline and...
TATAGTTCCCATCACATACAGTGCTGTTCCGTCGTTGTTGAAGAGCATGGTGTATGGACTTGCTTCCTGCCCTGAAACATTGAGAGCGATAGCGTCGAATGTTGCGGTGCTGATGTCATATGGGGTAGTGAGATTGAACTGGCTAATAAAGTCAGTGCTGTATCCAATAACATACAATACAGTTCCATCTTCATTGAAGAGCATGTCGGTTGGAGTTGAATGAAGTCCAAGAATATGTGCAACACCCTCAAACGTTGCTGTGCTAATGTCATATTCTCCAGAGTCAGAGTATGCGAGTGAGCCAGCAGAATCAACAATTTCAATCACTACACTTGTTGCGTTGTGTGTAATATCCCAAAATAGTCCAGCAGGTGTTACTGGCAAGTCGGTAGTGGCGAATGTTCCTGAAATATCGTTTGCAGTTAGCACAGTAAATGTATCTCCCAAACTTAAGCCTGAACCTATATCAACAACCTTCAGATTTCCTGTAAGGATTGCATCTCCTGAAATGTTGAACTGTTGGACTGTTGGAGTGTCAGAATCGATTGTCACGTACAAGTTTCCATCTGTATCTTCGTCTTCAAGAGTAAGGTCCCCAGTAATCGCAAGCGAAGATGAAGCAGACAGTGTCGTTGAAGATGCTACCGATGTATCAAATGCCAGTGTTGCAGCAGAGTAGTTAATGTGTCCTCCTCCTGTTATACAGAGATCTTCGAAAGAACTATCGTTAATGTCACTTACGTCAAAATCTTCGTACTCATCATCCAAGGCTTCGGCACAGAACATATCAGTACCGCTTCCTCCGCTAATAGAACTAACACTTGCAGCTGCAATGTTATGGATGTATGTATCGTTTCCATTGTCCATACTAACAGTGCCCACAATAGTTCCTCGGTTGGTGATAGTGTCGGCAAATGTACCTCCACTAAAGCCTATCTCTCCATATATTGTTCCAGTGTTTAAGATGGTGATTGCCTGTTGAGAAGATATTGCATTACTTGAGTTTGTGCTTGTTCCAATAATTCCATAGTTATTTAGTGTCGCACGTTGCCCAGATGAAGAAACGATACCAGCAAAATTAAGAATTGCAGCAGAATGTGCAATGGTGGTATTGTTTCTGATAATTCCAGAGTTAGTAACTGTATTATTTGCAGATCGTGCAAATAATACAACATCGGTAATGCCTGTTGAATCTGAGCTAGCTTCGACTAAACCGGCGTTAGTTAAAATGTTCGTAGAAGAAACATTATTTTCAAACAAAATCACGCTAGCGTGACTAGTATTAGTAAGTGATAAAGCAGCACTTGTGGTCCCATTGTTAATATAGGTGTCGGTAACGGTGTCGTTACTATTTCCACTGTTTACACGAATCAGTGCAACAGTAGTTTCGTTACTGTTGTGACTAGTCCCAGTAAGTGATACATATTCTGACAATGTTATAGAGATATCACCATCATTAGTTACTGTGTCGCTCCCAAGCCCAAAATCTAATCCAGAGTTGCTTGTAATTACAACATCACCAGTACAGGTGATGGTATCATCACCTGTTGTAAACACACCACCTGAACAATCAACAGCTTCTAGTTTCTCCGGAGACTGCACAAAATCTATGTAGAGCTGTGTTCCAATCACAGCAAAAAGGCAAAGTGTGAATGTTAGAAAAGAAAAGTATTTTTTGGAAAGTGTCATATTTGAAGTGTTGTTGCGTGTAATATATACAATAAAAAGAAGCGCTGCATGTACTTCTTCTCGAGACACATATTATATCAGAAACAAAAAAAACACCACAAACATGTGGTGTTTTTTATTGATAAGTATATTTTAAACCGTTACCAAGCAAAGTGTGCAAATGCTTTGTTTGCTTCTGCCATTTTGTGAGTATTCTCTTTCTTTTTCACTGCATCACCTTCATTTTTAGAAGCCAAGATAAGCTCTTCTGCTAGTCGCTCTCGCATAGGCACTCCTTTTCGCCCAACAGCTGCTTTTTTCATCCAAGTCATTGCAAGAAATGCTCGTCGTTCTGGTCGAACTTCTCGAGGGACCTGGTAGTTAGCACCTCCAACTCGTCGTGATCGAACTTCCATAACCGGTGCTGTATTCTTAAGTGCAGCATCGAAAACTTCAAGAGGGTTTTCAACTTTTTCTTTTTCTTTAATAATATCAAAAGCTCCGTATACAATTTTTCGAGCTGTTTCTTTCTTCCCATCATTCATGATGTGGTTGATGAATTTCTCAACTTTCTCAGAGTTGTATTTAACATCTCCTGTCACCATATTTCTATTTTTTACTGGTCTTCGCATAGTATTTAAATTTTACAATTATTCTGTAGGCATTTTAGTTCCGTATCGACTTCGAGAGTTCTTTCGGTTCTGAACACCTTCTGCATCTAACACACCTCGAACAACTGTGTATCGAACGTTAATATCTTTTACTCGTCCTCCTCGTAGCATTACAACTGAGTGCTCTTGTAGGTTGTGTCCCATTCCTGGAATGTACGCTGTTACTTCCTGTCCGTTAGTTAGACGTACTCGAGCAATTTTACGAATAGCAGAGTTAGGCTTACGTGGAGTAACTGTTGTAACTTTTGTACACACTCCTCGTTTAAATGGAGAGTTATATTTTGTTGGCCGGTTTTTAAGTGTATTGAAACCTCGTTGCAATACAATAGACTTAGACTTAGTAGTCTGTTTCGTTCGCTTTTTTCGTACTAGTTGATTAATTGTTGGCATATAAAGTCTATATAAAAACTCCAAACAAAATGTGAAGTGGGAGTACTCTACTATAGAGTGTTGGAAGATGCAACATTTACTGCATATTTAAAACTGAACGCATTGCTTCCCCTGCCGCAGCCATTTGTTTTTGCATAACCAGAGCTATCACATCGAGTGAAAATGAAGACGGTAAAATCCTAATTCGTTGGACAGCAACAGGCTTTACCGCTCGCAATGTAGCCATCTTTTCTTTTTGTGTAAGTAGTGGAGTATCGCTACGTGAAGATTGCACAGTATTAATCAGTGAAGTAACTCCCAGTGTAGCTGCCAATGATGTGTACTCAATAAGTTCGTCTGTTGTTGCTATGAAATTTGAAGCGCCGTACGAAATAATATTTCCAACCGGTTTATATGAAGTAGCGAATGCAACACCAAATAATAATAGCCCTGTCGCAAGTAACATTGGAGCAACCTTCAATAGTTCATTATATGAGTTATGTGACTGCTTCTGCTTTTTAGCTAATGAGTCAATTGCTTGTTGTAGCGCACTTTGCGCTTCTGTATTTTTTGTACTTTTTTCATTTTTATTTATATCCCCCTTCTTACCATTTGCGTTATCAGCAACACGATCCGTATCAAAAGGATCCACAATGTCGCTTTTTGGGATTCCGTGAGTATTTTTTTCTTTTTTTAATTGCTCGTCTGTCACGTTGTAATATTGTTTATTTAGAATGCAGTGTAATCATTATCTATTGTACTACGTTTACAAACTTCCAGTAAGAAACCGTGTTACGAACTCAATAATTGGACCTAAGATGCTTGAGAAGAAGAAGATGAAGATAAGGAGTAGCATAAATCCCCACTGCTCCATTGTTGCCCGCATCTTTGCTGCTTGCTCTGGAAAAAGTGAGAAGAGAATTTTTGATCCATCGAGTGGTGGAATTGGGACCAAGTTAAAAATAGCTAGTGCCACATTAATTTGCACAATTAGTAATCCGACCATTACAGCAGCTGGAGATCCTCCAATAAACTGTAGGTACAATCCAAAAATGGCAGCGAGTAATAGGTTTGAGGCTGGACCAGCAAGTGCAACGAGCGACTCCCCCCATCTTCGATTTCTCAAATTGTAAGGATTATATGGCACAGGTTTTGCCCATCCGAAAACAAACCCAGTCAACGATAGTAATAGAGGCACAACAATAGATCCAAAAAAGTCTAAATGTTTAAGTGGATTAAGTGTTAGTCGTCCAGCATGAAGTGCTGTTGTATCGCCAAGCCACAGTGCGGCATAGCCATGTGCAACTTCATGAATGACAACAGAAAGAATAAGTATTGCTATGATTAAAATGATTGATTCGCCGAACATACTGAAAAATGTAACTAAAAAGTAAAAGTAATGACTTGCATTATACACGTGGTTTGCTACTATGGCGAAACTAATTTACGAGATATGTCAAAAGAATGCGCAATCACAGGAAAAAGCTCACAAATGGGAGGCGGATACTCTAACCGTACTCGTGCTACTCAGTTCAACCCAACTGGGAAACGACGGCGTTACGCCAATTTACAGAAGAAAACTGTATTTGTCCCTGAAGTTGATAAGAAATTTATCCTTACTGTTTCTACAAAAGGAATCAAAACTATCAATAAAAAAGGAGTATATCGAGCACTTAAAGATGCAGGAGTAATTAAATAAAATAAAGAGCAAAGCGATTATATTTTATTTATGCTTTAGTATAAATAAAATCAAAAGCTTTAAATAAACTATAAAAACACTCTGGAAATTTCTAGAGTGTTTTTTGTTATACTTCTTAAACTTTAAACAAATTACAATGACAGAAACATCACTCAAAGAACTACTCACATTTCTTCCTCCCAAAAATAAAAGTTGTTCTATACAAGATGAAGACAACTACCAACTCACCATGGTTGTATGGTATTTAATTAGTAAGCACAGGGCCCCTCTCGATATTTCTTTAGCATTAAAATACTGTTTAGTAAGTGAATTTCTCACATTGCACAAACAAAAAGATGACAAAATTAAATCTGCATTTCCAGAATTCAAAGACTTACATCACTTAATTTCAGATTATAAAAAACAAACATACAAAGAAGGGCACTTTGTTTTAGCTATTAGTTTATTACTTCCGATTTTCAACCAAATACAAAATAAAGAAAAAATAGAATTAAAAATACTTGAAGAGAATGTAAAGCTGTTTGAAAAAGTGGATGTGGTGCGAGAGTATGTGAAGTTTATTAAAAATCTAGAACTTTAATTTTCAACCCACACCTTCTCTCCATCACTCACGACCTGGATAGTCCCCAGCTTGTCAGTTCGATACACTTCTGCACCAACTTTTTTTAAAGTATCTAAAACAGACTGATGAGGATGCCCATATTTATTTTCTTTTCCGGAAGAAATCAAAGTAATACTCGGAGAGACTGTTCCAACAAAGAGTGCTCCACTTGAAGTGTCGGAACCATGATGTGCCACTTTTAAAACTTCACAGTTTAGAAAATCAGAACTGTAAGTAGCCAGAATTTCTTGCTCTACTGTAACTGGAATATCTCCTGTAAAAATAAAGCAGGTGTTTTTATATTGCAGTTTGAATACCAGTGAATGACTATTACTATCATCATCTTTGTACTCAGATGATGGATGTAAAAATTCAATATATAAATCTTCATCACCGTCTAAATATATTCTATCTCCTGCTTGCACAGGTTTTTCAATTTGTAGTGATTGATATTTTTCTCGAAATGCATTTGTCACATCATCAAATTTTATATGTTGTGAACTTGATGCAATGAGTACGTTTGAAATGTTAAACAGCGACAGTGCTGGCAATAAACCAGTAATATGATCCGCGTCGTTATGTGATGCTATTGCAGTATGAATTGTAGAATCAAACAACGGCATTACTTCATGAATACGTCGCAGTACAACTGAATCAGGACCGCCGTCAACAAGTATTCTGTACTTATTAGGTGTCTCAATTAAAATTGCGTCCCCTTGCCCAACATCAAGCACAAAAACTTTAAGTAAAGGCTCTTGTTGCCAATAGAAAAATTGCACACACAGTATTGCCAGAGCAGCCAGTGTGATAACTAAGACTATCCATAAAAAACCTAGTATCTTTTTCATATCACAGTATGTAAGCTCATTTGGTATACTGTAATTATTAAGAATAAATAAAATATATCTAACCTATGTCATACCAAGCAAAAAAATTTTCTATTCCGGAACTTACAGGAATCTCACAAACTAACATCGAAGAACACATTAAGTTATATGAAGGATATGTAGCAAACACAAACAAAATTCTTGAAGCTATTAAAAACAAAGATGAGTTTGATTCATATGCGTTAAGTGAAATGCGTCGAAGATTTGCATTTGAATTTGATGGAATGAGAAATCATGAAATTTATTTTGCATCACTTGAGCATGGTGCAACAGAAATACATGAAGAAAGTGAATTTAAAAAAGCCATCACGAAAGAATGGGGATCGTTTGAGGCGTGGCTAGAAGACATAAAAGGTCTTGCGAAAACTCGTGGTGTTGGATGGGCTATGCTGTATTTTGATACACAAGAAAAGAAACTATTAAACACATGGGTGGATGAGCAACACCTTGGACACCTAACTGGATGTACTCCAATTCTTGCACTTGATGTGTGGGAACATGCGTTTGTCGCAGATTACCAGCCGAGCGGAAAAGGTCAGTATATTGACGATTTCTTTGTAAACATTAACTGGGATGCGATTGCTAAAAACTTCAGTGAAGCACTATCATCTTAAATTTTGCTTAAAACTTAATAACAGCAAATGGCACTTGTGAAAGTGTCATTGTTATTTTGAATACAAACGACAGAAGTACATATGAGATATATGTAAATGGAAGACTGACAAACATATTTGGAAGTATCCCAGATATAAATGATGAAAGCATTGCAATTGGAATAATTGGCAACACAATGAGGTTCGCCACTAAGGAAATAACTGAAAGCTCTCCTGTCATTTTAATTAGTAAAGGTGCGACTGCTATTTGAGTTGCAATGGTCGCGGCAAGTATTGTTCGACTTTCATACATGTTTGGAAATTTACATTGTGCCAGTAGATTTTCTATATATGGTGAGATATGCAGCAAACCTAGTGTCGCAACGAAACTTAATTGAAACCCGGGGTCGTACAGCGCAATCATCGGATTGTGCAACATCATTAGTAGTGCGGCCAGCCACAGCGCCCTATGAACTCCATATTGTTTTCGCAAAAACCATGCCACTAAAACAATACCCGCCATCATGCTTGCCCGAATAGTTGTTGCACTTGCACCTGTCATTAAAGCAAAACATACAATACTAAATAGTGAACTTACAAATGCTACTGGCCTAGGTAGCACTTTTAATATTTTCTGTATTGCCTCTGCGATTAGTGTCACATTGTATCCAGACAATACAACAATATGTATTAATCCGACTCGTTCAAATGCATTTAGTAATTCTTTCCCGAGAGACTGTTTTGTGCCCAATAAAATTCCACCCGCCAAGGCAGCGTGCTGTGGTGGTAATTTTTTATTTAATTGCTGCACAAACCAATGCTTTACTTCAAACAGTCTTCGTATCAAAGAAGAATCTTTATGAGAAACTTGTTCAACAACCTGAGGAAATGCCATGACATATCGCACATGTTGCTTTTCTAAATAATGAATATAATCGAATGTTTTCCCTGTGTCTTCACTTGTAAAATTTTCAGGTAACTCTAGCGTACCTCGTAAAATAATCTCGTCACCATATTGTAGTTCTGGATAATGCCCGCGTGTCATTCGGACTAAACTTTTTTTATCCAATTCCTCAATTAAAAGATAGTAGTGAGTGACAGACTCTCGAACATCAGGCTCTTGAATTATTTCAGCATTATATTCTTTTGAAATACTTAGCACTTTTGTATCTATTTCAGGCAATGCAGACTGGAATACATATGCACGAAAAACTCCAAGTACCAGAGCAATACAAAATATAAGTATGTATTTTCTGGAAACAGAATCTTTCAGAAGCACAACACCTACACCCAACAAAACACACAAGATAGAGATAAACAACGCAGCTGGTGTAAACAAGTAGTAAAGTGTTGTCCCAAATAAAAAACTAATTGTTACAACATATAAACTCACTAGATAATCATAAGTTGAAATATCATGATATGAGACAAATAACTTTATCTCTAAAAGAGTATTTATTTAAAACTACTATATGCAACTTCTGACATATTTGAAATGAAAAGAAAATTAATAAAAATGAATATTGAATACATCTTACTCGCAGGAATTTGTGCACCGTTACTACTACTTTTACTAACACCCTTTGTGCATTTTGGACACCTAGTAATTCTAAAAGTAAATAAATTAGTAACTATGAATAAAACATTGACTTTTCTTGCTTTTATTGTAGTTTTATTTGAAACCCAAACCGTACACCTAGTTAATAAATGAACAGACTAATTATAATAGACTCAACATCTTGCCAAGATGTACTTCCTGCAGAAATTGCGGACGCTCTCAACAATGTGGCTTACCAAGCTAATGGATCTGAGGTGGAATGTATTTCACTTCCAGAAACAAGAAGTCACGAGGTACTCAGTCTTCTGGATGCCGACAAACTAATCGTTGTCTTGAGTAGTCTCAAGCTTAATTTCGTTAAAGCAAGTGAGCTGGCAGTAGCAATAAGAGAAAAGGCTCCACACGCATACATCATCGGACTTTCAGGAACTCCTGAACATTTCGACGCAACAGCGTTCGACACATTGCTCACCAGAAGCTTCAAATTCTTGGAATCACTGGATTTTGTTGCAGGTCTTTTCGTAATGGCATTTGCCAACGCGAAGTCACGAATCTAATTCGTGGCACATTTTCTTTTACTTACATCCCCCACTCTCGAATAATTTCCACTTCATCTGCTTGTGAAATAGCTTTTCGGTATCGAGTTCCACTTTTTCCTTTTACTCGTGCTTCACACTCCGACCATGTTTGATGTTTCTCTAACACACCATCTACAAGCGATACGTATGAAAATGCTTTTGCATTAGAACGAGATTTCTTTTTTGCATCTGCTTGCACAGTTTCAATAGAGAAAATATTTTGTATTGGATAGGTTTCTAGTGACTCATTAAATAAACTTGGATGTTCTTTTAACCCAAATGAAGAGGCAATTGTATCTGCTCGCTCATTACCAGGAACTCCTACATGACCATTTACATGCTTTAACTCAAGCGCAAGATTTGCTTTTGCTTCATCAATTTTTTCCCATATATCTTTATTTGAAACAGACGTCTTTCCTTTTGTCTGCCAGTCGTTTTGTTTCCAACCCTTCATCCACGATGTGATTCCCTGGATTGCATACCTGGAATCTGTGTAGAGTGTCACAAAGCCTTTATGGTTCTGAATGTAGGCAAGGGCCTCTGCGATAGCAGTGAGTTCCATTCTGTTATTTGTTGTTTCTTTTTCATGTCCACCAAGTTCTACAACATGATTTTCTGAAACAATAACAGCACCCCATCCTCCAGGACCAGGATTACCCTTTGACGCTCCATCAGTAAAAATTATTATTTCATTTTCTCGAAGTTTCTTTTGCATATGTTTATGTTGCAATGATTATACTTGTTCTCAATAATTCCTGAAAGTTTGATAGAATAATACACATAAACGATATTTTACATGAAAGTAACAACACCCCATCTTACAGACAAAAAATCACAACATGAACATGTACTTTCTTGGTCTGTACTAATAATCTTTTCATCCCTATTTCTACTCAATTGGTTATTTAACATCTTTGATGTAACGTTTTTTATTTTTTCTACAATACTGTATGTATTGTTAGGTTTGGGAATTTATATAAGTACTCGCGCAGCTGCAATTGTTGGGACTACAAATTTTGCAGGGAAAGCATTGAGCTCATTCGGAATCATGTTTGCATCATTTACTTTAAGTACACTTCTTACTGATTACGCAGTATTCTTTTTTGAAAAAAATACTGTTGTTATTTTATTTGCACACTTACTGTGGGCACTTGGAGCTCTGTTTGCAATCTTAGGTTTACATCATATTTTACATACACAAAAACACTTATATGAAAGTAAACATGAACACACAACGACATTGCTATTTATAGCTGTGTTTATATGCACACTTTTTATTGTTGGTGTTCCCTCTTTCATATCAACACCATTCAGCACTATTGTTGTTGATATTTCACTACTCATTACATACACGTCAATTATTACTGCTGCATTATTTACTCTTGGTATCATCAAAAAGGATGCTGCCACAAAATACCTATATCCAATCTGTACAGGACTTATAGCTATGACATTTTCATATACATTATCAATCTACAACGTTCTTTTTGCGACAATACTTCTGGTTGGAGGTATCGCATTGCTTATAGTTGGAATATACAACATTCAATCTTATTTTGAAAAGAAACCATCTGATATACTGTAGGCACTACATATGTCATTTGCATCTACCTTTAAAAAGCTATTTATCACAAAAGAAACACAAACTGTTATTGAAGCAGATAGATTATTTTCTTTTCTTGCAGGTATCAGTCACAACCCAGATGCAATTGAAAATTTTCTTTATCGATACAACAGACTGCGTAAGAAATATCGAACAGGTGAAGATAAAATATTCATTACACTTTATTTAGAATGGGAAGAATTTATTGTAAGCGATCAGCCAGCAAACAATCGAAAATACTCTAAAGACAGCCTACACACATCAATTCGTCACGAAATTAACGTTGATAAACTTAATGAAGATTTTCGAGTTCTATTTCTATCGCCACGAGAACAAACCATCGCATTTTATGTCCTATTTGTTCAAGAACTTACAGAATACATTCAAAAAGAAATTGGCAATGATGTACTAATAAAAGCAATGAAGAACATGCACAGCGACCCACTTTTAGCAAAAATTCGATCGACTGGTACAGGAATAAATGTTGATCTCATTAATAGCGCTGTTACGGTAAACGAAATTGATTATCCATTAGATAAAATCACAAAATCATTTACCCATTTTGTGGCTGGACTTCATGCAGTAATAGAAAAACACAATGGAGAGAAAGAAGCAGGAAAAGTATTTAAGAATTTATTTCTACTTTTCAAAAACACTTATAACGCAAAAATTGTTGGAATTATATTAAAAATTGTTCCTGAAAAAGTTTTAGATTTTGATGACTGGTTATCGCTAATGTCAAAACAAGAGCTTGAAAGACAAATCCGACAAAAAACTGATGACTTTGAAGCACTTACTAATTCACTTGAAGTAAAAGTGTCTCAGAGAACTCAAGAGCTTCAGCGAGCATATGAAGAATTGAAAAAGCTAGATTCAAAAAAATCTGAGTTTGTTTCTATTGCAGCTCACCAATTACGAACACCACTATCTGGGCTAAAGTGGAGTCTTTCAATGATATCTACAGGTGATGTTGGTCCAGTTACAGCAGAGCAAAAGGATTTCCTTGAACGAGGCCTTGGAACTACCGATAAACTTATTGGAATTATTAATGATTTATTAGAAATAGATCTATTAGTAAAGGACGAGGTTATATACAACATTGCACCAACAGACATCTTGCCAATTATCGCTACTGCAATTCACGACCTTACACCCCAAGCAAGAAGAAGTGAATTAACAATTATTCCACCGCGAGTCCCTAAAGACACTAAGATAATTACAGAAATTGATGATGCAAAAATTAGTATCGTTATTCAGAATCTTATTGATAATGCCATTAAATACAGTAAAAAAGGTGGGACTATTGAAGTTACTGTTTCAAAAATTAATACAATGGTACAAATCGCAATTAAAGATGGAGGTATTGGTATCAGTAAAGAAGATCAAGAAGGAATTTTTGAACGTTTTTTCCGAGCAAGTAATGCTGTAAGAAAAGTAACAGAAGGTTCAGGTATTGGACTATTTGTTGCTAAAAATTTAGTTGAAGACCATGGGGGTAGAATCTGGTTTGATAGCGTTGAAAAGGAAGGGACAACTTTCTTCATAACCCTTCCTTTATTACGAAACAATCAAAATCAAGGTTTAAAAAGCCCTTTTGGTGAATAAGTTTGTTACAATACAGAAACACTATGAATGAACAAACATCAAATATACAAACACCTCCAGTTAGCCGACGTATCATGTGGGTTGAAGATGATGTTTTTCTTTCAGATATCATTAAGAAAAAATGTTCAGCTAATAAATGCGACTTGATGCAAGCAACTACTGCTGAAGAAACATTTTCGCAACTCAAAACACAACTTCCAGATATTATTATTTTAGATATCCTGCTTCCAGGGAGAAATGGTTTTGAAATATTAAAAGAACTAAAAGAAACAACTGAAACTAAAAACATTCCCGTTATTATACTTTCAAATTTTGGACAAAAAGAGGAGGTACAAAAAGGTATCGAACTTGGAGCAGAAAAGTACTTAGTTAAAGCAACACTCAGTTTAGACGATATATTAGTGGAAGTTAATCGCGTTTTACAAGACACAGAATCTGAAGCAACATCAAGCTCTGTCACTTCACATAGTTCTGAAACCCAAAATATTTATCCAAAATAAATATTAAAGTACATCGCAGATACGAATTCTAATATTTTTCTTATATCCCCATTGAGGCTCCTCAAGAGTTCCAATAATTGAGCCCTTACAACCATTCTCTAATTTTTTAGTAAAACTATCTTGATTCTTAAAAAACGCCATGGCCTCAACCTTGTATCCATTTTCATTTCTACATACACATTTAATGTGATTATCTTGCTTACCAAATACCACAACATCATCAAACTCTATATTTTCGATAATAAATACTGGCTCTTCATTTGCAATTCCAAATGGTGACAGAGGTTGTATATCTCGAAAAACAGAACCAACAGCATCTAAAGAAATTGAAGCATCTATATATTTTTCTTTTACTTGTTTATCTTTACTTTTTGCAACCGCAGCTTCATGCAAAGCGTTATGTAAAATATCAACCGCCTCAAGCTTTAAAACAAAACCTCCCGCTTCATCATGACCACCAGCTGTAATAAAAACGTCTTTAGCATCATGAAGCAAACCATGAACACCCACACTGTTACCCGTTCTACATGACCCTTTAATCTCTTTTCCATCACCCTTTCCCCATACAAATGTTGGGCATTTATATTGCTCTGCTAATGCATTAGCAACAAGACCGAGCAAAGATGGTTGCCACGTAGGATCTCCAACCACAACCACCTGAGAAGTATCTTGTTTTGATTCCAGAAGCTTTTTCTTAGCTTTTTTAACTAAGCTTGCTACATGACCCTTTCGTTCGTTATTTAATGCTTCTAATTTTTTTACAGCCATATCTGCAGTAGCATCATCCTCTGCAGTAAGTAATGCAAAAGCATCCATAGGTTTTCCCATTCGAGATGCTGCATTAATACGTGGAGAAATAGTAAACCCTATGTCAGTTTCAGAAATTGAATCTTGTTGTGTACCAGCTTTTTTTAATAAATGAAGCAGTCCTTTTCTTGGAGATTTACGTAGCACCAGCATTCCATAGTGCGCTAATATTCTATTTTCACCCGTTAAAGGAACCATATCTGAAAGTGTTGCAATACCAACCATATCTAACAACCACTTCTCTTTACCAACTGGAATTGAAAATACGTCCTGCTGAACAAGTGCCTGAACAAGCTTAAATACCACTCCTGATCCACAGAGCACTTGTTCAGGATACGTTGATGAGGCAATTTTATGGTTCACAACAATAGCATCTGGAATAGCTTCATTCTCTTTATGATGATCAGTGATAACAACATCAATACCAAGCTCTTTTGCATATGCAACTTCGGCAACGTCTGCAGTTCCACAATCAATTGTTATAAGTAATGTGGTTCCAGTTTCTTTTATAGAATCTAATGCTTTTGTATTAAGTCCAAATCCTTCTTTATTTCGATGAGGGATATACACTGAAACTTTTTCATACCCAATCATTTTAAAAAAATCGTGCATAACAACTGCACCTGGAATCCCATCAGCATCATAATCTGCGTAAATAGTAATATCCTCATTATTATTTATTGCCTCCAAGATTCTATCTACAGCAGCTTGCATGTTAGGTAACAAAAAAGGATCGTGTAATCCATTTTTATAATCAAAAGAAAAGTATTTTTCTGCAGCAGTGTTACTAGTAATTCCTCGATAGAATAAAAGTTTTTGAATCAATGGATTATAATTTTCTAGTGCTGAACTTTCAGATGCAACTAATTCGGGGCGGAGTTTGTATTCTGACATGGAAGCATTGTAGCACGCTGTACCTCATGTAATTCTCAAAAAGTAGTATAATTTGCTACTATTATAGATATGAATGAGACACTATTTGAAAAAATTATCAGTGGGGATATTCCATCAATACAAATTTACAAAGATGATATTTGTATTGTTATTTTAGATAAGTTTCCGACAACTGAAGGCCAGGTACTTATAATTCCTTTACAGCCAATTGATTACATATTTGACTTAGACAGCACGACGTATTCCCACTGCTTTACAGTTGCAAAAAAAATTGCGACAGCAATTGATAGCGCACTACAACCAATTCGCACATGTATTGTTGTTGAAGGATTTGAAGTTCCACACGCCCACATAAAACTCTTTCCCGTGTATAAAGAACAGTTAGAAATCAATGGAGGAAAAGAGGCTTCAGATGAAGTATTACAAAGCACAGCAAAGCGTATTAAAGAAAAGTTATAGTCACTATTTGCTTTGTGAATCTAACAGAGCTTGCACACCAACAATTTCTTTTTCTGCAAGATATGTAAGCATTGCACCACCTCCTGTAGAGATAAAGCTCATTTTTTCTTGCACATCATCGGGAACAGCAGCAAGTGTATCGCCACCTCCTACAATAGAGTAAGCATCGCTTTTAGATATTGCCTCGGCAATTCGAAGTGTTGCATCACAATATCCACCTTCACAAAAACCAAGTGGTCCGTTCCACACAATCAACGATGCGCGTTCAATTTCTTTCAAAAGATTAGTAACACTTTGAGGTCCAGCATCAAAAATACTATCTTCACTCTGAATATCTGAAATCTCTGTGAATGTTTTCTTACCAGCCCGTTCAACAATAACATCAATAGGAAGCGTAATTTTTTCTACCAACTCATTAAGGGTATCTGGAACAGAATCGGAGTGTTTTGAAACTCCAATTTCTTTTTTTTGTGCACTAAAAAAATCGTTAGCTAATACCCCACCAATAAATAGTGTGTCTGCAACTCCAACAAACGAAGTAATTAAAGGCATCTTTGTAGCTACTTTTGCACCACCTAAAATAAATAAAAATGGATGTGTCGGGGCAAGGGCTTTCTGTAAATTAGAAATTTCTTTTTCTAGCTGAATCCCAGCATGTGATGGAAGTAGTTTAGGAATTCCAACAACAGACGCATGTTCTCGATGACAAACAGGAAATGCATCATTAACATAAATATCTGCACATGAAGCAAGTCGTTTAGCAAAATGTACATCATTTTCTTTTTCACCATTCCAACGGCGTAAGTTTTCAAGTAACACTACTCCACCTGTTGATATTTTTTCAACAATAGTAACGATATCTTCAGCGAAAATATCTTTCACAAAAATAACTGGCATATGATTTTGTAATGCTCGTTTAACAGGTTCAAGTGTCTCTATTGGCTCTCGACCAATGTGACCGCATACAATAACTTTTGCACCCTCGTTCCGTAAAAAGGAAATTGTTTGCAGTGCGTTTTCTAACCTATACTGATCGGTAATATTTCCATCTTCAATCGGTACATTTAAGCTGGCTCGAAGCAGTACGCGTTTACCACGCAACTTTCCTTCTAATTCTTTAATTGATTTAGGGATACTGTTCATAAATAATTATTTTTTTGCTACAGCAGTTATCATTTCTGAAAATTCATGTGGATTTAAACTACTTCTCCCTACTAAAACACCATCGACAGAACCTTCGTAAATAATATTCTTAACATTCTCTGCATCAGTTGAACCTCCATACAAAATACTTGTCGCTTCAGCAATTTTTTTTCCATACATTTTGTACAGTAGTTTTTTAATATACATAGTTGTCTGCGCAATGTCATGAACTGCTGGTGGTTTTTTCCCAGTTCCAATTGCCCACACAGGTTCGTACGCAATGACAAGTTTTTTTACCTCAGTTCTCTTGACACCTGCCAATGATTCTGTGAGTTGTTTTTCAATAAAACGAAGATATGCACCAGAATTATCTCGTTTTGATTCTCCAATACACAACACAACATGAAATCCACTTTCTAAGCCCGCCTTAACCTTGCGTGCGATTTCTTGATTGGTTTCTCCAAGAGCTCTTCGTTCTGAATGACCAACAATCACGAAGCGTGCTCCGCTATTTTTAGCCATACTTGTTCCAGTCTCACCTGTGTATGAACCTTCTTCTTCCCAAAACATATTTTGTAAACCAACATGTACCTTTCGATTCTTTTTTGTGTACTTCACTACAGATTCAACAAACAAATTTGGTGGACAAAACACTGTTGTGATTCCAGTGTCTATTCTCTTTTTTCGATTAAATACTGAAAAGTACTTTTTAACATCATCTACACTTCGAGGGTTCATTTTCCAATTAGCAATAATAAATTTCATAGTATTTTTATTATACAGCATCATCGGCTTGCACCTCAGCATCTTCCTCACTAGTTGCCTCTTCAACACTCCCAACATCCTCTTCTACCTCTTCTTCTACCTCTTCTTCTACCTCTTCTTCTACCTCTTCTTCTACGACTTCTTCTACGACTTCTTCACTCTGTAAAGTTTCAGTAACAATATCTTCTGTTAATTCATCAATAGTTACTTCGGGTTCTTCTGTAGTTTGCTCAGTGGTGGTCTCTGTATCTTCGTCAGTAATTATCGGATCTGATGAAGTTGCAGTACCATCTTCTTGTTCAACTAAATCATCCAAAAGTGAATCGTCTGTAGATGTTGCATTATCGTCTACGAAAACGTCATCTGTGGTTGTGGCAATTGGTCCAGACACCACATCATCTTCTAAGTTAGCAATGTCATTGAATTCATTATTCGTTGTTCCTCCATTATTTCTAATTAACTGTTTAAATTCTTCTTTATTAATACATACATCATCAACACATAATTTTTCATTTCTAAATTGCATCCACCCAAATACCGAAGCAATTGTTTCTGTAGACAGTGTTTCGATCTTATTTGAAAGGGCAATAATTGAATCTTTAATTTCTTCAAGAGATTCTAAAATTCCATCTTGTTGTTCAGCGATATCTTGCACTGAACGAATCACAAACGGCACAAACCCTCCGTATGCAACAGATTTATATCCAGTATCGTTATCTGTATTTACTAACTCTGGGAAAATTTCTTCAACTTCCTGCGCAATAAATCCATATCGTTTTGCATCATCATCATCGCTAATCCACTCAAACTGCACAGGTCGAAGTTTTCGTAATCGATCTAATGTTGTTTCTTCATCTTCAAAACCTGAAGAAGAATTTGTGCTTGTTGCACTGTTGTTTTGTTCTGCAAAAGCTTCAAAATCATCAAGTGCAATAACGTTTTCTTTCAGACGTGCGTCTGAAGTACACGACCATGTTGATGATGTAGGATTAATTTCGCAATACCCATCTGAATCTTCAAACCGTACTGGAGCACCATCGTCTGAACGAACAACGTGCAGTGGGCGCAGTGGTGTATTAGTTCCAATACCAACATTTCCAGCAGTATAATACGCATCAGAACCTGAAGCAGTGAAAACAGCACCTCCTCCTTGAGGGCGATCATCTAAGAAGCGAATGGTAATACCAGCACTATCTGGCTTAGTCTGAATATTATCACTACCGCTAGTTCTAGAAGCAACTAGTTTTATTTTATCGCCAGACTCAAACTCACGTAATATTTTAACTGAAGCATTGGTAGAACCCTTATTTGAAATCCTGTTATACATCTCACCTCGTGAACCTGGAATATCAATATAACCAGCTCCTACATTCTCTTGCAGTTTTGAGGCAGACGTACTTCTGTCAGCACCTGAAATTACATCTGTAGAAATATTATATGAAACTTCATACCAACCATCTTGGTTGAATGTAATTTCTGCACTATCAGTTCCGTGAGTATAGTTACTATCTTCTCTAACTTCGGTATCTAAAGTAATGTCAGTCCAGCCTGATATAATATTAATATTTCCAACACTGTCGAATGCATAGAACATGTTAGTTGAACTTGCGAACCCAAATGTAGAAGTCGCAACCCATTGCACTCCTGAGCCAGTCGACTGCAGTACTTGCCCTGCACCACCCGCATTCCCATTTGAATCCAAGAACAGTCCACTCAACTCGAAATCTGTCGCAGATAATTTAGGGAAGGTTGAAGTGGCAGCAGTTGAGTCGGCAGTGAAGAATCGTCCTTCAACTTCTCCTGTTGAAAGAATTGAAACTTTGGCTGTATTGTTTGGTCCAAGCTCAAGTGAGTTAGCGGTACTGTTTGTAATATTTGCTCCAACAATTCCTGCACCATCAACTGTTGCTGTGTTACCACTTCCAAACACATATGAATCATCAACAGATGTATTTGTTGTGTTGTTATATCCAAACAAACTGTTACGCAATCCAGATGTTCCAGAGTAGTTTGAATATCCAACAGCTGTTGAGTATAAACCTCGTGCATCGTTATCAACTCCAAGTGCTGATGAGTATGAAGAGTTTGCATAGTTTGAATATCCGAGTGATGCCACATAAGAACTTAAGGCATCATTATCGTATCCGAGTGCTGATGAATATGTTCCACTTGCAATGTTTGCATATCCAAACGTAGAAGCACGTGAACCCGATGATGAGTTCGACGCTCCAAATGCAGAAGCATTAGAATTTGATGCAGTATTATTGTATCCAAATGCAGAAGAACTATCCTGAGCTGCAGTATTATTAAAACCAAAAGCAGAAGCATATTGACTACTTGCATCGTTAGAGTTTCCTACTGCAGAAGAACTTTCTCCTTGAGCGGCATTACCAACTCCAAGTGCAGAAGCCCCTGAATCGGTTGCTTGATTTGAATATCCAAAAGTTGCTGCATACGTATTTGATGATGTATTACCAAATCCAAAAGCACTTCCATACAACCCTGAAGCAGTGTTTGAATATCCAGCAGAAGTTGTGTAATTACCAGTAGATTTACTATTATAACCAAAGGCACTTCCATACAAACCTGAAGCAACACTACTATTTCCAACAACAGTAGAATAGTTTCCGCTAGCAACTTGCGTAGCGATTGTTCGATACGTTTGAATATCAATAGCGCGAGTTCCTCGTGCATTACCAGTTAAATTCCCAGCAATTATTGCAGCATTAGTATCAAGACTTCCAATTTTAATTGAATCTTCGTAATTAATTTTTCCATTATCAATATACACTTTTGATGATGAGCCAACTTCTAACAAACCACTAATGGTTGTTGTTCCAATTACTGAAAGTGTTGTACTTGGTGAAGCAGTTCCTATTCCTACTTTTCCAGCTGCAGTTAATACAAAGTTTGCATCAGCTCCAAAACTTCCTCCATTGTTAAATTGAAGTTGTCGGTCTGAACCTGCTGGAGAACCTCCACCTCCACCTGTTATGCCAAGTGATGAAGTCGCCACCCACTCAACTCCAGAACCTGTAGTTTGAAGAACGTAACCGTCGGTACCAGCTGAGTTATTCCCATCATAAAATATTCCACTCAACTCAAAATCAGTCGCAGACAATTTAGGGAAGGTTGAAGTTGCAGTAGTTGAGTCGGCAGTGAAGAATCGTCCTTCAACTTCTCCTGTTGAAAGAATTGAAACTTTGGCTGTATTGTTTGGTCCAAGCTCTAGTGAGTTAGCGGTACTGTTTGTAATATTTGCTCCAACAATTCCTGCACCATCAACTGTTGCGGTGTTAGTGTCACCAAATACATATGAATCATCAACGTTTGTGCTGGTTGTGTTGTTGTATCCAAACAAACTGTTTCGTTGTCCAGATGTACCTGAGAAGTTTGAATATCCAACTGCAGTTGAGTAGTTTCCTCGAGCGTCGTTGTCGACTCCAAATGCAGATGAGTATGATGAGTTTGCGTAGTTTGAATATCCAACCGCAGCAGCATAACTTGAACGAGCGTCGTTATCGTATCCAAATGCTGTGGCGTATGTTGCATTGGCAAGGTTTCCGTATCCGAAGGCTGAGGCACGCAACCCTGAAGAATTGTTTCCATACCCAAAGGCGGTTGATTGTGAACCAGACGAATCATTTGCATACCCAAAGGCGGTTGATTGTGAACCAGACGAATTATTATAATTTCCAAATGCTGAAGCATTAATTTGAGAGGCTGTGTTTCCAAATCCAAACGCCACCGAATCTTCTCCACTTGCATCGTTAGAGTTTCCAACTGCTGAGGCATTTGTTGCGCTTGCATTGTTGGTGAATCCAAGTGCTGAAGACTCACTTCCAGAAGAAGTGTTTGAGTATCCGATTGCAGTTGCAGACTGCTGAGTCGCACTGTTGAATGACCCCACTACCGTTGCATAAGAAGCTGATGCAGTGTTACTTCTACCGAATGCTGATGCATACGAACCACTTGTGTTATTTGAAGACCCAATGGCATTTGCATATTGTCCTGAATTTGTATTCAAATATCCAATACCAACACCGTAACTATTTGAAACAGTATTCTGGCCTCCAATCGCAACCGACCGTAATCCACTTGCAACTCGTGTTGCGGTTGTTCGTTCAGTTTGAATATCAATTGCTTCAGAGCCTCGAGTGTTTCCTGTTAAATCACCAATGATAACTTCTGGAGCAGTATCAAGACTTCCTATTTGAATGTTGTCTTCAAATTCAATGTTTCCATTTCTTACAAAAGTACGAGATGTTGTTCCAAGCTGCACTGTCCCATCTGATGCAATCCGTAATGCACTTGTTCCTGTAGAGCCAATAAAGTCAGCAATGTTTCCTGTTCCATTTTGTCGAACAGCAAGAGAAGTAGTCGCTGAAGATGTTGCATTTAAAATATCATTTCTGAAAAATTGTTCAGAGCTAATTCCATCAACAGTATCTGCAACAATCGCAGCCGAAACCACACCGAGTTTTTTTCGAGGGGTCATTTCACCGTCGCTCTCAATGTCTACACCTAAATACAACGTCTGATTGAAATCAACAGTTGTTAATGCAGTACTGCTCCCCAAAAATGTTGCAAATAAACCATTTTCTACCGGAACAGTTTGTGTCTCACTCCAAACAGATGAACCTCCAGAAGAAACAGTGTACAAGTTAAATTCAATATCATAATCTCCATCAACAACTGGATCTCCCGCGGAATCAAGTAGCCTTGCTTGGTAATTTATTTCTTGATTTATTGCAGCATCAAGTGTGTTAAAAAAAGCAGTAACAAAAAATATACTTAAAAGAAAAATGTATGTAATTTTTTTTATTTTTATTGAAAACATGTAGTAAAAATGTACAGAGAAAAGTGCCACCGACATATGTTCGGCCACATTACAATTTTACTATGTATACCAAAAAAAGTCTGGTGAAATAAGGCTTAAAAGGCGATTATCTGGTGAAAACTCTTTTTCGAACTAACCACATAAATACCAATAAGATAATTGTCAGAATAATTTGAGGAATTGGATAAAAACACACGAGAATTGAAATAATAAGAGCAATAATTCCACTATGTAACTCTAAACAGGCATTTTTATCCAAAAATTCATTATTTCCGATATATGTACCAACCTTCATTTTACCAATTACTATTTTCTGCCTGGTGCCGTTATCTTTTATAATAGAAAATATTAGTTCATTCCCAGGATCCAAAGCCGTTTGGTGTGTTCTAAAATAGGTTTTATCTATGTTATCAAAAAATAGCTTTGTGCTTTCTTCTAATAAAAAGTTTCCGTCTTCATTATATATTTCAACAGAAAGATGCAAATCTTCTACAGGTGTGAACATTTCGTACTTTTTTAGTGAAATTACCACAGGAACATAAGGATCTATGTCTAACACAACACTGCCGTAAGTAAGTTCATCTCCGCCCTGCTTAAACACAATGTTGTATAAGTTAAAAGTAGTGTCACCATACATAATCTCTTTTTCTATTCTAGAAGTATCAAAACGAACAGAAACTCCAGTAGACACCGAACCATTTTCATAATTTGAGAAAGCTGTGTAAAAATAAATCTGATTATCTAAAATACCTGAATCTGTAACGGAATCATTAGCACCTTCATACACAACCACTCCGTCATTTTTGTTTTTAGCAGGGTCACCCACTGTTCTTACTACTGTTACGCCACTAAAACTTGGGGCAGAAGGGTTATTCCAAGAAACTTCACTATAAAAATTATCAGGGCTTTTTTTAACAGTAATATTTTGCGCACTCTGGAAATTCCCACCTGAGCTAGAGGGGGCAACAAAACTTTCTTCCTCGTTAAAACGTTCTTGTTTAGTGGTGAAACTTCCAAAACGAGATTTAAGAGATGTGATTCCCTCCTGGGAATCAATTCTATAAAAATATGTTTTTCCTGGAATTAAATTAGTGAAATAAAAAAAGTGATTTGTTGTATCTGAAAACTCATATGAACTAAATTTCTCAAAGTCTGAAGTTACTCCGATTTGAATCGATGATCTTGTTTCATAAGGGGTGAGCCAAGAAAATACCACATCACTAGTTCCTGTAAAAACAGTTAAATTATCGTACAAATTAACAGTATTATCAAAGTTACTAGTTTGACCAGTATCATTTACAGCATCAAAATTCCTTCTATTTCCTGGACGATTGTTTTGATCATTATCGTCTTGTGTTACAACTTCCTCTGTTGTTGTTGCGACAGCAGGGCAATCTAATGGACATGTAGCTGTATCTTCTCCAAGTCCGGCTTCGCACATTAAATTATTGTTACATCCAGTAACAATCAGCTGTACATCTAAATCTGAGTTAGCTGAATCAAATGTGAATGCAAAAATAGTATTTCCAAAAAATAGAAAGGTGAGTACTATAAAAAAATTTTGTAGTAATAGTTTTCGTTTCACAAACTAATTTTACAACGAAACGGCGGTAACTGTTAATGTTGCAGAATAATTTCCTGCATCGATGAAAATATCGTTTCCAATTTCTGTTTGCAAATCAAGTGTTGTGGTTGCTCCTGTTGGTGCATTTTGTGCATTAGTGGTTGCAATTATTTGGTTTGTGGTAGAAAAACCAGTCCAACAACTATCAGTTCCTGTTCCGGAACCAGTGTTGCAGGAAGTTCCATTATCTTTAAAATAATCACTTATGTTTGCTCCAGAAACACTATATCCAAATGCAGCTTCTGTTGCAGAGACACTCCAGGTGTAGTCTGGATTAGCTGTTGTTGGTACATAGTTTGGAATTACAGCAGTACTTACGCTTTGCATCGCAGGATTTGTATCACTAGAAACAGAGAGTTCATATCCTGTAGCATTATTAGTTTCAATATTCCATCCAACCGAAGACGTACTAACACCACCAGTAAATCCACTTAGACTTGGCATTGATACATCAACTGGTGACGTAATAGAAATGTAGACATCAGCAACTTGAGCTTCTTGTTGAAATCCAGCAACACCAAGTTCAAAGTTAGAACTTTCACTTCGTCCTGACACTGACTGTCCTACAGAATCAGTTGTTGCGTAGTTAGAACTTTCACTGAGTCCACCACCGACATTTAAACTATCTCGTTCGATTTGATAATTAGCACTTTCTCGAATCTGCCCAAGTAATACACTGGGTAGAAAAACATAAACCAAAACTAGGAAAACTCCGTATATTTTCTTTTGTCCTAGTTTTTTTCTTAGAACACGCATATATTTTATTTGAAGTTACTACTTTTTCTTAACTATTGCGAATCGTTTTGATAGCTTTGAAAACATAAATACCAATACAATAATAACCAGAAACAATGGGAGTATTACATTCCACGGAATCACCCAGAATGATATTTGCTGCTGATGTGTATTAAGATTTTCGTCACCATATCCTTTGTGAATATCTAGTACTGCCGTATATTTTCCTAATGTAAACGAATTTGGCCATATAACTTGTTGATATCGGACAGAGTCTGGAAGTGAGAAGTATCCATTAATTGGAAATCGTTCAATTTCTTTACCAAATAGATTCTTAATGACAATTTGCCCATAGTGAACTAAGTGAACATTACCTGTGTTTTTGACTGCTAATTCAAAACCTCCTGGATGTTGTGAATAAAGCTTTTTATCTTCTCCTAAGGCTTTGAAAAGTTCTAAATTACTTTCTTCAACTAAATCACCATCAACCCGAACGAGAAACAATGACCCTAGACGAGTAACAATTTCTGTAGATGTACTATCTTCAAGACTTTGATTTTCATCAGGATTTTCTGCAGAAATAATTACAGCACCATAATACCCACGTGGCTCAGCATTATCTGGTAAAGATACTGTAATTGGAATATTTATTCTTTCTCCTGAGTCAAGAATGAATGTAGACACTTCTGGCTTTACAAAATTCTTAAGTGAATATGGCCCCTCTTGATCTCCCAACAATTTAACCTGTTGCTCCTTATCTGTAGAACCAACGAAATCTTCAATTTGAATATTAAATTCCAGAGTTTGCTCTGTTCTGTTGGTTATCGATATTTTCTTATTCTGTGTTTCTCCAGGAACTGCAATGACCTCATGTTTTGCAGGTTCAAGCACAAAATCATTTTGGCCAGCAGTACCCACAAAGTCTCGTGAAACTTGTGCGCTTGCAGTACCTGTCGCAAAAAACAAACACAACAATGAAAGAACCACAGATGAGAGCACCTTAATTAAATAGTTTGTCTGAGTAGCCATGAATTAAAAGTTATAATAAGTTTATTTAGTTAGTTAGTAAGTAGCTCTATTATTCCATAAATAAAAAAACCTGCATCTCTGCAGGTTTTAGAATGTCTCAAGCTAAGGAGGCTACAATGTTGTTGCTGTTGCAGTAATTGTTGCTGAATATGATCCAGCAGGTGTAAATACACCATTTTGACCAGCGGCAAAACAAATTCTTGTGTCCACACCATCTGTTGTGGTTGTTGCAGCACGAGATGCGATTATTTTATTTGTTGCTCCCTCGAACCCTTCAAAATTAAGGTTTGTATTAACTGTTGATGATGATGACCCATCGTCACACACAGTTTGACCTGAAGCTCCATATTTATCACTACCTACATTTTCTACATCTACTCCAAGAGCAGAAAATCCAAATTCAAATTCTCCAGTATCAACCGCGAATGTGTCAGGGCTTCCAGATGTTGCTTCGGTATAGTCAGCAAAACTATCACTTCCGGACTGCATTGCAGGAGTTGCAGATGCAATAACATCTAATTCATACCCTGCAGGTGCATTTGTTTTAACATTCCAAACTGCCCACCCTGTTGATGTGTTCGCACTAATTCCCATAGTCGACATGTTTACATCGGCAGGTGATGTAATTGAAATTCCGTCATCAACTGTTAGGTTAACAATAATCTGATCTGTATCTGTTGCTGCGCCTACAGTTGATGGCTCAAGAAAAGCGTATCCACCGAAAGCTACAGTTAGCATCATTATGCTTGTTGTAAGGTTTTTTATCATAAATTTTTTAAGACATTATAAAGTTCAAGACCATGTAGGTCTTTTACCTTTATATTTTCTCATGCTTTACCGAAAAGCAAAAAAGTTACTGTGGAAAACCACTAATTACCAGACTTTTTCTTTTCCAAACTAATTATTCTAGCTTGCACCTCTTCATTTTGCCCGTTAATACTTTGTGATTTTTCTAAAATATCAATCGCATCATCAAAACGTGATTGTGATTCTAATATGCTACTTATTTCAAGTAATACTGATGCACTATCAAAGCCAATAGAATCAAGCTTTTTTAATGTTCTAATTGCCCCATCAATCTCACCTTGGTTAAGCTGTTCATCTGCTAACAAAATAATAGCGTCAGCATTGTTAGGGTTAAAATTAATTGCATTATTCAATAAACGCTTAGCAATTGTGGTATTTCCACGAGATCGCTCAAACTGAATATTGTAAATAACACCATTTAAATAATCAGGGCGAGTTTTAAGCATTTCGTCTAAAATCGCACGCACCTGTAAGACATCATTTCTTATAAATTCCATCTTGGCGATCTCAAGAAGAATGGGTGGGTAATCTGGTTTTAGAGAAAGTGCGAAACTATAGCTTTTTTTAGCCTCCTCATATGATCGTTCTGAAACCTCTCCTTCAGATAAGATCATGAGTGATCTATAAAAATTACCAATATCAACATACGTATAGTAATTGTTGCGATCAAACTCCAGAGATTGTGTATACAAACTATTAATCTCACCAATTATTGCAGATACTTCATCTGTTCGATCTCCGTCTTCACTTAAAACAATTAGTTCAAGTTGCCTTTCAAGTAAAAGAGCTCGTGATCTATAGTATGTATCTACGGAATATACATTTGCTGCTTTATTAACTAATTCAGCTGAAGTAACGATATTTTTTTCTGTTATATCATTAAGTAACGTGATTCTAGATTTTTGAAATAGATATTCTGCATATGTTTTTTGTGTACTTTCAACAAAAAATAACACCAAAACGACAATGCAAATCACAGAAACTGCCATGGCAGAAAGATTACTAACTTTGTTACTACTTATATCTACCTGTTTCGAAAGAATTAATTTTTCTTGGTAACCAAAGGCTAAAACAATTGCTAGAACCAGTGCATTAAGTACCAATATTGTTGTGGAAGGAATGTATGTTAGCAGACTTACATACAAATTAAGCATCACAAGGACAGAGCAAAATACTACGGTATGTTGATACGAGTTTACATATAGGCGCCTAACGTAAAAAAGAATTAACATAAACAAAACACCAAGTGGAATAGCTATCCAAGGAATGGTTCCAACAATACCAACAGTTGTAGGTAAAGTTAATAAGTAACTGTATCCGTAACGAAAGTCGGTCCCCCAATACGAATTAGTAACTAACACCTCATTAAATAATGCAGGGAGTTTGTTCTCAAACTGTGATGGTCCGGCCCCAAACACTGGATTTTCTTGAAGTGTTTTTTGAGCAACGACGAGTGTTTCTTGTAACCCTAGTCGTGCTTCACTACTCACATATGTATTAGAAGCTATATATGAACTAATGGCATTACCTGTTAGTAACATACCTATTCCAAGTATCATCATTCCTAGGGCGGCGAAATGTAATTTTCTCTTAGTTAGTAAAAAGAAAATGATTATAAGAAATGATGTAACTATTAATTGCATCCAAATTATTTCTGGAGAAACTAAAACTAGCGAAATTGCATTAAGTGCAAACACTAACCAAACAGCAATTTTTACTTGTTTTTGAATTTTTTGCTGAGCAACAAGAAAGAGAGTAATACAAATAATTATGAAATTATAAATTGCTAAGTTTGCCCATGCGCCAACCAAGCTTTCTGCAATCCCGATATTAAAATTGACACCAAACAGCTGTAGTCCAATTATTGCTATGTGAAAAATACTTGAAATAACTGAAGTAACCAACAATGAGAATATTATTTTTGCTAGATATGTTTTTTGCTTAACACAATGCAAAAAGGCAACATACCCAAACATGAAATAAAACAATACACTTAGCACACTATCTATAGAAAAATCTCTTCCCCAAAATGATGTAAAAATATTCTGAGAGAAAAACCCAGCAATAATGTATGTGATTAGTGCAAGAATAAGCGAGCAAGATAAAATATCAAACGTTAGTAGCAATTTCTTCTTTTTCTCAAAAATAAAAGAACCTAGATAGAATATTGCAGCAAATGCAGTCGTAATGTAAAAGAAAGAAAGCTTAACAGCTTGTAGTCCTAAAATATTTTCTTGAAAATAGAGAATTGGAAGCAATGATGCTGTAATAAGAATAAGTATTCCAGAAATAGTTCGTAAAGAAGCAGATGTGTTAGTAAAAATATTTTTATTACTAGCAACTTTTCGGGTTTTCTTGGTAATAGTTTTTTTAGTAACTTTTGAATTTACTTCTTTCATTGAAGTAAATTATATCATGAAGAAAAAACTAATCGACTTCTTCCCAACTAATTATTTCATACTGATCTGAAGTTAATGGAAACTCTGGGGGTGGCCCATACAATAAATTAGCATCATACGTAATATTACGAGTCTCATAACCAGATCCATCAGTATAGGCAAAACCGTACCTGTCGTTTGTGGCAATCATTCCATATAAATCAATTTGGTTTCTTTCATCATAGGGTGAGCAGCCCCAATTATAGTAATATCTACCTACTCTACCCTTTTGAGCAACTAATGCTGCATCAATTTCAAGATTATTCTCGCTTCGCATTCCAGTGTTAATATTTTTTTGTGCAATAAGTGCTATTGAATCTACACCCTCTGTATTTGTATATTTCAAATCGTTATTAATGGTAATACTTCTTCTCGTTGAAGGAGAGTCAGGAAACCGTGCGGCTACAATTGTAAGTCGAGCACCGTCGATGGTTCCCTCAACCCAAATATCATCTTCTAAAAAGATTACTCCATTATCCGGAAAATCATAACTACCTAAAAATCTTGTTCTTCTTACACTCCAACTTCCCCAATCATCTTGACCACTGTCATAACAATACCTACCCACGCCGTGCAAAGAGCGTACTTGGTATAAATCGAATGTATCATCAGTCTGTAACTGTAAAAGATATCCTCTTCTTCCAGAATCATTAAAATACAGCCCTTCAGGCTCCTGAGCTAATGCCTTTAGTGAAGCCAGGTCGGCTGTAATACCATCAAAATCAACCGCAGGTGCTCCAACCTGTCGACCAGCTTCAAAAACGTCTGTTCTGTCTGAGAAATTTGTTGGTGGAAATGGGTCTGTTGGTGAAACATGTGTATGCACCGCCCATTCAAGTGGACCACTATGATCTGGATCGTCGTATGTTTCTAAGGAACTTGAGATAAGATTGTGCGCTAACCCATCAAAACGTATTCCATCATTAGAATGGATCGGACCGAACACCTCAGTACCTTCTCCAAAACGCATCTCATCATTTGCAGCAAACGCATATTTTGCAAATGATGGTTTTGCCAATTTGGCACGTATGGTTTTAGTACTTGAAGCTGATAATAATGTTCCTTTCGATTGCACAGTCACAACAGTTGAACCGTTTGAAGGTGGTGTAATCATTAACTCAAATTCTCCAATTTTTTCTCCATCTTTATCATTGAAATCTACAGTGTATGGACCTTCCTCTCCTGTTCCATTTGTATAGTCTGTGGGAGCATGTGCTAGATGCCATCTGTAATATTCAATTCCAGCTTCTGCAATATGAAATGTAACCTCTTTATCAAGTACTCGCTTACTCACCTTATAATTAACCGCAAACCAGCCAGTAATTGCCAATACGATTGCAGAACCAATAAGCCCAAAAACAATCACGTTTAGTAAGATAATTCCACGCTTTTTATTATTTTGTGATTTAATCTGCGTCATGATTATCTTTAAGATTCCTAATTGCCGCCTGAGTTGTAATAGTTAACAAGCTCGGTGCTCGGCCAGGATTAGCATCTACCATTAAATCGATTCGCACCAATCGGACATCAGATGTTGTTACTGGTTGTGGCAAGGTATCAGTGACTGTTGTTGACCCATAATAATTTGAATCATAATAAGTAAATATTGATGAGGTACCAACGACGTCCTGAATTACTTTAACGATAGATTCATTACTCTCATCATATACCAAAGGATTACCGCTCGGTTCAATTACACCCTTCTTAAATTCAGAACCATCAAGGAAATATCTAATTTTTTCTCTACTTCCGTCTCCATCAATATCTGTATAGAAAGCAAATGTTGATGTACCAGCCTCATGAATTGCAAATGCTCCACGATCTGAAGGTTGTGCTCGTCGAACCTCACTTGTAAATGGACGAAGGACTTTTCTTGCCTCACTTACATTAGTTAAACCAGTTTGCAAAATATTATTGAAATAAAACACATCTCGCATAAATGCACCAAGGGCGACTACAACAAAACCAAATATTACTAAAGAAACGATTGTTTCAATTAAAGTAAACCCACGACTGCTCGTTATGATTTTTTTTGAAATAATCATATTAATTAAGAAGGATTTAGCGTTACAACCATTGTTTGCCAAGCTTCAGGAAATGAAACATCTTCGATTATCTCCGTATCGTATCCATCACGAGAAATAGTCACATCGTATGTAGCATTGGATAATCCTCCGAAATAAGCTTGTCCAACAGGAGTACAATCGTTTGCGAATGTAATCCATACACGAGAAATGTTTGGAGTAAATGCGGTGTCATCGGTCTCTAAAAAGACACGATATCTAAAATACCTATCTCCATCATGTGTGTCATGGATGGCTGTTCCTGGAATTGTATAGTAAGTGCTTCCTGTTCCATCTGGACCCTTATACGACCACGACAATGGTTCATCTAAAGTTTCATTTGATGCAATCTGGAATTGTACTGGTTCTGAACCGACTTCTGCGGGTTGATCATTTGGAAGCCATTCTAGTGCAAGGAAATTTGTTGTTGTACCAACATCAAATGTTGAAGATAGTAAAAATCCTGCAGCATCATATGTGCCAGAAAGCTCTTCTAACTTAAGTGTTCCAACGGGATTAATAGTATCGATGTCCCCATTATCACTTAAGTATCTAGTTTCATCTGTGAATGTTTCTTGTCCGGCACCGCTAGACCAATCTTTTTGTTCTAAATATCCACTACCAGTTGTTGCAGTTAATAATAATCCAGGACGATCAAGCGTTATAAATGCATTTGAAAGTAACTGATCGTTAGAACCATCGAGCACAGTAATTAGTACGGCATTTGGATCACTTGCTCCGACTATTAAATCTACATCTTGTGTTCCTCCAGGATTAACAGCAAATGGCACATTTGGATTCGCTCCAATTAAGTCTAATCCGGCCTCAGTAATGGTTGTTGTGTACGTATCCCATTCAACATCATCCAACGTCACTGTTCCAGAACCAGAAGTGGTAACATTGTTCTCATACTTATAAGCATTCACTCCAATCGTTTTTTCACCACGAATATTTAGATCTACAGATCCTTGTGTGGCACAAATATTATTTTTAGCGGAGATATTTACTGTCGCAAGTTCATCAATTGCAAAACTAATTTCTGTTACCTGTCCTGAAACTACGTTTGCGTGAGGTTTATCTGGGACAGGATTTGTTCCCCCTCCAATTTCATATGTTTGCTCGCTTGAATATCCATCTTTTGAAACAGTAATTTCGTAAGCCCCTGTACCAGGATAGGCGTCAATAATCTGAAGAATTCCATTATTGTTTGTCACATCGTCAATAACTATTGGTGTTGATGTTTGATTATTTTCTATATGTACATCTATTCCAGAAAGTACTTGTCCGTTTGCATCAAACACATTAATAAACAAAGCTCCATTGTCTCCCACTGATTCAAGTGAAAGTGGTGCGACCCATGTTGAATATGTCACAGCCCTAAAATTACCTGGACAGGAATCGCAGGCAATTTCAATTTCAACAAGCTTATTATCTGCAGGGGAAGTATCGTTTGGAGTTCCTCCAATAGTTCCATCAAACGGTTGGTCTATATTTCTAATAGTAGTTGTAACTAAAAATTCATAATTATCACGAGTGAGATTTTGTTCTCGCGGAATTACTCCATTAGGAATTGCATTTGGTACACCAACATCATCATAAGGAAGGTTTCGAATAATTTCGATTTGCTCTGTCGCTAAGTTAGCAGCGGTTGTACGTGCACGAAGTATTTGGTTTGCTTGAAATATTCGAGATAATCCAATCCAAGACGAAGTAGCTATGGCAGAAAAAATAGTAACCCCAACAATTACTTCAATTAAAGTGAAGCCCTTTTGTGAGGAATTTCGACGAGTAGTAAAAGAAAACAATTTCATTACTGCTATTGTACAACTTTTTAGATAACATTTTAAAGAAAATAGTGGTTTACATTGCATTACTGCAACACAAACCGAAAGAGCGAGATGTTACCGACTAGAACGCACTGCGCCGATAAGGGAGCAGATTGCGCAACCGCAGCCGCTTCCGGAATCCATCTTTTTCGTACCGAGTTTCCACTCAGGAAGAATGTATGTTTTCACACTGACGGATCCTCCGAGCAATGAACCGGAAAGGGATTCACTGGTACCAGAAAAAAGCAGTTTTTGGAACTCTTCATTCGACACGAGAAACTCTTCGAACTGCTCTTCGTATGCTTCAGCGATGAGCACATCTTGTTGGTCGTACTCGTAGTCCGGCAACTCCTTAAGACCTTCGAGAACTTTCTTCATCGCCGTGCCGACATCTTCAGTCGACGGTTCTTTGTTGAGCGGCTCGATTGCCAGACCGATTGCCTCATGAAGACTCTTCAGAGACGAATGACAAGAGGTGGCTTTAGCAGCCATCAGTCGCTCTGTTGCCAGTTGAGAAGCGACATAGAGGTTGATGAGTTCTTCGGGGATATCGATGATGAGTCCATCGAAATCTGCTGCGTTTACCCCTTCGACTTCTTCCGGCTTGAACCGTTCGATGTCTTCAGGAGTTACAGCAGCGATAGCCGTTGCGATGATTTCTTCAGTGGTAGTTTCAGTTTTAGTTTCCATCTATTATGGGTATTTGGTTTTTATTTGTGCGGAATGCACTTTGTAAAATAAATTAATATAATTATTAACTTTTGTCAACTAATATTTCGAAATCCTCTTTCAGTTCAGGTAGTAAGTTTCTATTATAAATTCCTACAGCAGGGTGATACAACGGAATTATTTTAACTGTTCCGTATGCACTCTTGGCTTCAAAAACTTTTCCATGAATTTTACTAATAATTTGAATATTTTCATCTAGCTTAAAAAGTTTCATTACATACTCCATAGAGAATCTTCCAAGCGTGGCAATAATTTTAGGTTGAATAGCATCAATTTGTCGCTCTAAAAATAGTCCATATAAGGCAATTTCTTCTGGTTTTGGGTCTCTGTTGTTTGTTGGTCTATCTTTAACAATATTAGTTATATATACATCTTCACGGTTTAAAGAAATATGCTGTAGCAGTTCATCGAGCACTCGTCCTGAAGCTCCACAAAACGGCCGCCCAGTTTTTGCTTCATTTTTACCTGGAGCTTCACCAATAAACATAATATTCGCATCATGACTTCCAGAGCCAATAACAGGAAATGTTTCGTTTTTGATTCGCTCTTCATACAAAGGGGAATCTTTTAAATTCATTACTTCGTCGCGAATCTGTTTTAATGCAATATATTTTGGAGAATCTTTTTCTGACATTTGTATATAGTATCGTAAAAAGCACATTAGAACACTTATCAACTTACAACTTTGCAGTGATACTTTTCTTTCAAATTACACGTTCTCCATTAGTGAATACATCGGGCTAATCATTGAAACTGCAAAGAATCCTACACCTGCACCAATTACCACCATTAAAATAGGTTCGATAATAGTAGAGAGGTTTTTTGTTTTTTCGTTAATTTCATCTTCATAATAAACCGCAACTTTCAGTAACATGCCTCCTAAGTCCCCAGTCTCTTCCCCTACCGAAACCATCTCCGATACAAAAATTGGATATAAATTTTGATGCTTTTCAAACACCTCTGCAATTGGTTTACCAAGCTCAACCTGCGTTTTAGCATCTTCTAGAGCATCGATATAAAAAGGGTTTTGTAACACCTCTTGCGTAATTCCAACTGAATCTAAATATGAAACTCCTGATGCAAGCAGTGATGAAAGTGTTCGAGTTGTTCTGGCAGCGTTTGTTTGTTTTGCGATAACACCAATCACAGGTAAATGAAGAATGATCCAAGCAATAATTCGCTTTCCTTTTGTTGTTTTCATTCCAACTATAAGAGAAACAATAAAAGCTACAATTCCTCCCAACAATAAAAATGTATGGTTTTTAAGTAAGTCTGAGATAGTAATAATAAATTGTGTTGAAGCAGGAAGTTCTACTCCCAACTCAACGAAAGTTGATGTTAGTGTTGGTACAACAAACACAAATAAAAATCCTCCGATACCAACCATTGCGGTAATAATTACACCAGGATAAATCATCGCACCTCGAACTTTCTTAACAAGCTTATGAGTTTCTTCCATTTGTGTAGATACAACTTTTAGTGCTTGTACTAAATCTCCAGACTCTTCTCCTGCTCGCACCATTGAAATAAATAAGTTTGAAAATGTTCGTGGGTGTCTTTCAAGTGCTCCAGAAAACGTATCCCCTTTTCTAATAGACTCATTAACATCTCCCAAAATCATTTTAAACTTTTTATTTTTTGTTTGTCGTCGCATTACAGCGATTGCACGAGAAAGAGGAAGTCCAGCATCTAGCATCGAACCTAAGTTTTTTCCAAATAAAATTCGATCTTTCTTAGGTACTGTTCCAAAAGAATTTGCTTTAGTTTTTAATTGTTGTAAAAAGCCACCCTTACTGTCGTTGGCAGATAGTAACGACAAGTCTCGCTCGCTCAACATTTCAGCTAACTGGAACTTATCTCCAGCCTCTTCTTTTCCCTCCACAATATCTCCAGTGCTGTTTTTTGCTGTGTAGCTATATTCCATATTATTCTGAGATTACTCGTAACACCTCTTCGATAGTTGTTCGACCTTGCACTGCTTTAAAAATTCCATCTTCAATCATTGTCATCATCCCTTCTTTTTGTGCTTGTTCTTCTATTTTTTCAGCAGACTTACCTGCAATAATTAATTCTTGAATTGCTGGCGTAATAGTAAGAATTTCATGAATTCCAATTCGGCCTTTATAACCATCATTTTCTGCTTTTTTCTTTGGTCGATAAAACGGTATTGTTTCCCATGTTGCCTTCTCTTCAACAATTTTTTCTTTTTTCAGCTCTTCTAATACTCGATCTAAATTAACGTTCGCTTGTAATGATTTAATACCAGCTTTAGTAAGATTATATTTCTCAACACTTTTACCAAGCTTTCGTACAAGTCGCTGTCCGATAATGACACGCAATGTTGAAACAAGTAGAAATCGTTCTGCACCCATATCAGTAAGACGAGGAAGTGTTCCTGCCGCAGAGTTTGTGTGAAGAGTAGAAAGCACTAAGTGCCCTGTTAGTGCCGCATTAACAGCAAGACCGGCAGTCTCACCATCTCGAATCTCTCCCACCATAATAATATCTGGATCTTGTCGTACTAAACTTCGCAAACCTTCGGCAAATGTAAACCCAATTTGTGGTCGAACTTGGGTCTGGTTTACACGCTTCATTTGATACTCAACAGGATCTTCAACCGTTGAAATATTCACATCAGGAGTATTAAGCAAATCTAACAATGTATATAGTGTTGTAGATTTTCCAGAACCAGTTGGACCAGTAGTAAGAATTAGTCCAGTAGTTTGCTTCATTGCATCGTGAATTCGCTCAAGTCCATCTCCATGAAAACCAAGTGACTCTAGTGTGAATCCTCCACCACCCTCTCGGAGCACACGCATTACAGTTTTTTCACCATAGTATGTTGGGAGAATTGAAACACGGAATGCAACTTTCTCACCATCTAGTTCAATTTTAAAACGCCCATCTTGTGGTAACCGCTTTTCATCTAACTTCAAATTTGCCAACACCTTAATTCGAGCAGTAATAGAAAGTACACTTTGTTTTGGTAATGTCATCGCCTCATGCAGAATTCCATCTACACGATAACGAACAGTAAGTGCATTTTCTTGTGGCTCAACATGAATATCTGAAGCACTTTGTAAAATTGCATGCTTAAGTAATGTGTCGACAATTCGGATAACAGGAAGATCTTCAGCGATTTTTTTCAAATCTTGTTCTGATGCATCATTTCCATCAGTAACAACTTTTAGCTCACCAGACTCTTTTTTAATAATATCTCCAAAGTCAGCTTTCAAACTTTTCTGATATTGAATGAGAGCATTCTTAATTGAATCTGTTGAAGTTAGTCGAGCTTGAATTGAATATCCAGTTTTCTTTTTAATAAATTCAATTGCTGAAATATCATCGGTATCGAGCATCGCGACTTCAAGCTTATTTCCAACCTTATTGAATGCAACAATATTATGGTTACGAGCAATTGGTTCTGGAATAATTGCCAAAACATCTAAATCAATTTTTTGTGTAGAAAGGTCGATAAATGGGACTCCAAGAATATATGCCTGAATTCGTTTTAGGTCATCGTCGCTAACTTTCCCTTCTTTAACTAAATACGCTCCGATAGTTTCGTATTTTTCTGCCTTAACAGCATCGGTTGCATCTTCCAAAGCTTGATCGCTTACTAAGCCAGCATCCTTAAGAAACATTTTTAATTTGTCTTGTTCGATGTACATATAAAGAAAGAAACAACAATACGTAATTGTTGTTTCTATTATATATGTTTTAAGAGAATCGTTCTAATGTATTTATATACAAACTACACTTCACACTTGAGTGCCTCAGAATTAACTGAAGTTCCTCCAAGCCCTGAGCATCGTAAAATATATGTTCCAGGTGCTATTTGTAAACTACCTTCAGTTCCGACATCTTGGATTCCAGAACTCATACCAGTAATTAAACTACATGTTTGCGCCATACTAACTTTCCATGAGTAGAAACAAGTTTCTCCTGTTGCAGATAATCTTGTACTGAATTCTTCAATAACAGGAGTTTGTTTAGCTACAGGACGAACAGTTGCAATGTATCCATCTCCTACAATTACTTGCTCACCATTCTCATTTGTTGTTTGTGTAACTTCTGCACCTGCTTGGGGTACTGATGTGGTGCCAACTCCATTAGTTGAACTTGCTGTAGTGGTTGCAACCTCCTCAACTTGATTCTCATCAATCATTGGTGCAGATACCTCGTCTGCTGGTTTAAATACTACAAAAAGAATAATAAGTACCACGAGTAGTAATGCTGCACCTGCGATGACATGCTGTGACTTTTGACTTGTTTCAACCGCTTCTGCGTTATTTGATGTTTCTTCTGTTGTATTTTCCATAATGCACTCATTCTATACTGAATAACTTACAAGCGTTAATTGACGTTTATTATATAAATATGTACACTATTACCATTGAAAGTTCGCCATCCGGCGGGCTCTCTTTTTTTCAAAAATTACAATCACATAACGACAATAAAATATGTTTGACTTAAAAGTAATAAACGCAGTAATGGCACAATTAGAAGAAGAACGAGGTGTTTCAAAAGAAGCAGTTCTTGAGGCTATTGAGCTTGCATTAGCGAATGCATATCGAAAAGAATACGGTAAGCGAAATCAAATTATTCGAGCGCAATTTAATATGGATGCAGGAGATGTTGAATTCAGCCAAGTAAAAATAGTTGTCGACAAAGACAATGCAGTACTTGAAGATGAAGATGCTCCTGACTACGCACCAGATACACCAGACGAAGAAAAGAAGATTATTTACAACCCTGAACATCATATGTTTTTAGAGGATGCTAAATTTATGAAGTCTGATGTAAAAATTGGTGAAGAAGTAATATTCCCACTTGAAAAAAAGGATGACTTTGGAAGAATTGCTGCGCAAACTGCAAAGCAAGTAATTATGCAAAAAATCCGTGAAGCTGAAAAAACTTCTGTTATGGCTGAGTACGGTGAAAACGAAGGAACGATTGTTTCGGGAACCGTAGAAAGAATGGAGCACGGAGCAATTTACTTAGACATGGGACGTGCCGTTGGAATGCTTCCATATGATGAGCAAATTCCCGGAGAACGATTCAAACAAGGAGAACGAGTACGAGCATACTTATATAGAGTAGAAGAAACTAATCGAGGAGTATTTTTAAAACTATCTCGGTCACATCCAAAATTCTTGGAAGAACTATTCAAGGCTGAAGTACCAGAACTTACGCAAGAAATTGTTGAAATTAAAAATGTTGCACGAGAAGCAGGTTCTCGATCTAAAATTGCAGTATTTTCTACAGACGAACATGTCGACCCAGTTGGAGCACTTGTTGGACAACGAGGTGTTCGAGTATCAACAGTAATGTCTGAACTAGCTGGAGAAAAAATCGACATTATTGAATGGTCTGAAGATGAATCACGATTTGTCGAAGAATCACTCTCACCTGCACAGGTTACAGATATTGAACTTGAGGAAAAAGAAAATGAACGTGGTGATATTGAACGTGTTGCACATGTTCAAGTAAATGATGATCAACAATCACTAGCGATTGGTAAAGGAGGACAAAATGTTCGACTTGCAGCAAAACTTACCGGATGGAAAATTGATATTGCTTCAAATGGAATTATGGGAGAAGGACAAGAAGAAGCTGCAGCAAGTGACGAAAACAAAGATGCACTTAAAGATGCACTAGAAAAGGTTCCTACTGAAGAATCAGAAGCTGATGTAGAAAGAGAAGAAAAGAAAGAAGACGTTGAAGTAACTGAAACAAAAGAAGAAGTAAAAGAAGTTACTGGGGAAAGCAAAGATGAAACTACAGAAGAGGAAGTTGAAAAAGCAGAAGAGGTTGAAGAAGTTAAGGAAGAGGCGGTGGAAGAAAAAGAGGTTTCAGAAGAAACTCCTGTAGAAGATGATGAGGTGAAAGAAGAAAAGAAAGAAGACGAATAATTATATTCAAATCAAACTACTAAATAAAACTACTAAATAAAAACACCCTCCACTTCGGAAGGGTGTTTTTATTTATTCACTTTCCGTCTCAACCTCCGCCTCCACAATAATTCCATCTGGCAATGGCTCTTCTGGCTGTTCCTCAACCACTACAACTTCGAAAAATCCTTCATAAAAATTTTCGTGAGTTTGTCCAAGTGTCCACGTGACATTGTTTTTAATCTGAAAATCTACCCTGTATGTTCCTGGAACTTCTGGGGCCTGTAACGTTAATGTTTCTGTCCAAGGAATATTTGTTTGTGAATATTCGAATGTTCGCGTACTTCCCACAGACTGCCAGTCTGTCCAATCTCTCATTTCCTCATCTGTTGTAGCGGTTGATGAAACTGAAGAACTGGCAACTTCTTCAACAACAGGACGAGGAACATACATTGAACTAATTCTTACTGAAGCATCCTGCAAACTCGCATTGGTATTTTGCGACCATAAATCTATTTGAAATGGAACAATCTCACTAACGGCATATGTCTCAACTACCGCAGAGCGTGGGCTGTTTATTTGAAAATTAGTCGGTATATATAATGAGCGTTCTCCGTACGCAGTAATGAATTCATCTGCAAATACCGCAGATGTTGCAATACCACTTACAGCTATTCCAAAAATAATAAGTATTGAAAGTGAAGATGGAATATTCGGTTGCTTAAACTTTCGTACTAATACGTATGCAATTACTAATAAAATAAGCAATGTTCCAAAAAAGAGTGCAGCAACAACAGCAACATTCCCATTCTCTCGTTCTAAGAACGCATTCGTCTCTGCTTCACTCGCTGAATACACTTGCTCTACCCTGTCTACCAACGTCACACCCTCAAGTAAATCTGCTACCACTCTAAACCCCAACTCATCTCTTTTTGGTATGTATTGTAATTCAGCACGAATACCAAGCTCATCAACCTCAGCGACTTCTTTAACAATCACATTTCCCTCGGCGTCATATAATGTCACTAAGACTTCCATATCATTTAGAACCGGAGGTCGAGAATCTTCATAGTTATTTGTCCTAATATCCAATGGTGTATCAGACAAAGAAATAGAAATTACAGTTTCTTTTCCTGCTTCTAAAATATTTCTAGATGCAGCCACAGATTCAATTTGTGGTTTCAACTCTGAAACAATATAGCGAACCTCAAATGGCCCTGAACGAGTTAACCCTTCTTCATCTTTATATGTAATAAGTGCGGTATAAATTCCTGGCTTATAATCAAAAACAGGAAGCTCAATTCGTTGTTCTTTTGCGTCGAATCTATTTATGAAAAGTTTCGCAGCATCATACGAAGTAATTTTATCTCCAGAAAGCAATCTATTATAAACAGTAACTTCAGGAGTAAGCTCGAGTGCTCTTGTTCCATTCTGAAGCGAAACAGCAAATAACATTCGTTCACCTTCGTACGCAATAGGTGCATCAAGCAAGCCGAATGGCTCTCCGTCTATTTGCACTTGTGCGATGTGTTCTAAATAATCATATGTTTCTCCATTGGTTCCAAAAGAAATAGATGTTCGAGCAAGTAACCGCTCACTTCCTTCATAGAGCTTAATTTGAATTCCTAAACTATTTGCAGGGAGTGGGTTTGGCAATGTGTATGAAAATGAGAATGTGCCAGTTTCAGATTCTGTCAGAGTTACTGCGTCAGAAATTTCACCATAATCGTATGTTGTTTGCGGGATATTCTGATTTGTAAAATTACCAACTAACTCAACAGAATATTTCAAATTAGAAATACTTTGCATTCCAATATTTGTCATCTTAAATGTTCCATCAATAACATCTCCTGAACCATAAAATACCTGCTCGAGTAATAAGTCATGTACCGCGACATCAGCACGTCCTTCCCGAGGATCTGATTGTAAAGTAATAGAAGGTTCTTTATTTCGTATTTGAGCTAATGCTGGTGAAAGCGAAATGCATAAAAATCCACCAATTATTAATGAAGCAAGCAATACTGCTTTAAAAGAAAAAATGAGAGATGAGCTATTCATATATGTATTGTATGAAAAAGAGAGTAGAAGAACAAATCACTTTCAATTGCAGACAAAAAAACTTCCGCTATACTTCACATTATATTTACTTAGCAAATAACATAACTATTTAAACTATCTTATGGAGAAACAAATTAAAGTATTTGGACACCAGTCACCAGACACCGATGCAACATGTAGCGCAATTGTGTGGGCGTGGTTTTTAAACGAGCACAGAAAACAAGATGCTAAGCCATACGTACTTGGAACACCAAACAGTGAGGCTGCGTTTGTTTTAGAAAAATGGGGACATGATACTCCTGAAATTCTTACTGAAGTTTCATCAGAGGATACTGTTTCTGTTGTTGATACAAATAGTAAAGATGAATTATTTGAGAACATAAACGAAACTCACATCCTATCTATTATCGATCATCATAAATTAACAGGAGGAATTGAAACTGCTTCACCTCGAGAGATTGTTATTCAACCGTATGCCTCAACAATGACAGTAATGTATAACATCATGAACATAGAGCCTGCAGATTTTCCAAAAGAAATTGCTGGGCTTATGCTCTCAGGACTTCTTTCAGATACATTAGAATTTAGAAGCCCAACAACAACAGATGCAGATAAAGAATTAACTCGAGCACTTGCAGATTCACTTGAGATAAATACCACAGAATATGCAAACGAAATGTTTGCAGCAAAATCTGATATCTCACAGTTTTCAGATAAAGAACTTGTTTTACTTGATAGTAAAATTACAGAAATTAAAGGAAAGAAAATGCGAGTCTCTGTAGTTGAGACCACAACCCCGCAAACAGTGTCTGAACGTAAAGAAGCAATTTTAGAACAAATGAAAGTTGTACAAGAAGAAGATAACTTAGATTTCATTCTCTTTTTTATTGTAGATATTTTAGAAGAACAATCGACATTATTCACAAACGATGAATTAGCAAAACTACTTGTTGCTGATGCATTCTCAATTGAAGAAAAAAACAGAGATGGAGACATCACACTTCAGGATGTTGTTTCGAGAAAAAAGCAGATTATTCCAGCGCTTAGTAAATAAAGCTCGGTAGAATTACCACAATAAAATAGCTATACTCAACAGTACGTAACGAGTGTTTCGTATACGTCTATTATTTATAACGTGATTAATTTTATGAAAAAAATTAGTAATACTTTAGCAGGTGTCACAGTTGTTGGAGCCATACTATTAGCTTCAATGCCTATAACAGGACAAGCGCAAGTTAGAGCAGAAATGCGTGCTGATATGCAAATGGAACGGCAGGAAAATCGTGAAGAACGAAAAGAGTTTCGACAAGACAGGAAAGAACAGCTACCTGACATACGCCAACTAGAGGGTAATGCAAAGGCTGAGACTCAAAAAGCATTAAAACTAGAACGAGCGGTTATACGTAGTGACATAGAAGCAGCCAACATGGCTCGAAAAGAAAATGTAAAAGTACGCAAATTAGATATTAAAGAGCGCATAAAAGAGAAGACTGCAGATTATAAAGTTAGAATCTCATCAGATAAAGACGCAGTTAGAGCTACTTTTACTGAAAATAAAAAAAGTAGAGTTTTGAGCTTTACAACAAAAATGTTTAATAGATTTGAAGCTGCAGCAGAAAGTTTAGTATCAATAAGTACTCGAATTGAAGATAGAATTATAATTATAAAAGATAATGGCGGAAGCACCGCAGAAGCAGAAGCTGCTTTAGCAAAAGCCAACATCAGTATTGAAACTGCAATCACAGACATAACCGCGGCTGAAGCAACAATTAAAACATCAGTAGAAAATGAAGATGAAATTTCAAAAGATGGAATGATGGAAATAGTTGCAACTGCTAAAAACTCAGTAAAACTTGCTAACACAGATTTAAAGGCAGCTGTTGAATCTTTAAAAAAAGTTAGAGCAACAATAACAATTAGCACTGAAACAGAGTAGATTATTAACACAGCTAAAATTAATGTATGAACGAAAACGAAACACCAACAAAAGAACGTAACTCTGAGCAAACTGAATCTCCTCAAAATACAGAGAAAAAAGAAACAAGTTTTGGGGCCACCATTGCATCAATAATTATTATCCTAATTATTGTCGTTGGGGCATTCTACTTTTTTAGCAAAGTGGAAGTTGCACAAACAACAAAGCAAAATCAAAACTCATCTGCACAACAGCAAGATTCTGCCAATGCAATTGAAGCAGATCTGCAGGCACAAAACTTTGATGACCTTGATGAGGAAATGAATCAGATTGAAGCTGAGTTTGAAGCTGAGGTAAATTAAAAATATAAATAATGTTTTATTAAAACCTACACATCTGTGTGTAGGTTTTTTATTTGCAATTTATTTCTCCATCAGTAGACTTGAGGAACATTATTATTGACCTTATAAACATGTCAGAAAAACCATACAAAATACTTGAAACGTCAGAAGAAAAAGGAAGTCAGTTTTCACTTACCATTGAAGTACCAACTGAAACATTAGAAAAATTTAAAGATGAAAGTGTTCGAGAACTTGTGGCAACAACAGAGCTCGATGGTTTCCGAAAAGGAAAAGCTCCAGAGAAGATGATATTAGAAACAATCGGGGATATGGCACTCGCAGAAAAAGTTGCATACAAAGCAATTAATAATCTTGCTCCGATAGTTATCATGAATGAAAAAATTGAAGCGATGACAATGCCAAGTATCGATATCACAAAACTTGCTGTTGGCTCTCCACTTGAGTTTAAAATGGTGGTAACAAAATTTCCAAAAATTGAACTTCCTGATTATAAGAAAATTGCCAAAAGTGTTCCGGAAGAAAAAGCAACAGATATTGAAGAAAAAGAAATGGATGAATATATCGACTACTTACGTAAACAGCGAGCACAAGCTGAAGCAATGAGTAAGGGTGAAAAATTTGATGCTGAAAAATCTGAATTACCAGAACTTACAAACGACTTTGTAAAAACACTTGGTAAGTTTGAAACAGTAGAACAATTCAAAGAAGAGCTCAAGAAAAATATGTCAGAAGAGAAAAAGCAAAAAACTGCAGAAGCTCGACGACTAAAAATTATGGAAGGGATTATTGATGAAACGAAGGTTGATGTTCCTGATGTACTTATCGATGAAGAAGTTGAAAAAATGATGCAGAAATTCAAGTTCGATATTGAGCAATACAAAATGAACATGGATGACTACTTGAAGCAGTTAGAAAAAACTGAAGACGACTTACGCGCAGAATGGAAACCAGATGCTACTAAGCGAGCGAAGATGAATTTGATTCTTCCAGAAATTGCCAAGAAAGAAAAACTAGTGGCAGACGCCGCAGCAGTAGAAAAAGAAGTTGCACACATTAAAGAACATCAAGAGGATGTGAACGAACAACAAGCAAAAATGTATGTTGAACGTGTACTTGCAAATGAAGCGGTATTCAAGTTTTTAGAAGACCAAAAATAGATTTCAGAAAGCAAAAACAATAAGGCAAAAACCTCACAGATAATGTGAGGTTTTTTGTAACTTTAGAATTATTTTAACTTTTCTTTATAAGTTCTTTAGAACTTCTTTGTTATTCTTTTCCAAGAAGAAGCAAACTTGCGACAGCAACACTTGCTGTTTCAGCTCGAAGAATTTGATTCCCCATAGTTACAAATGGAACTTTTTTGGCAATAAAAATTTGTTCATCTTTTACTCCCCACCCACCTTCTGGTCCGACAAACACCGAAACGTTTTTATCAATAGTTTCTACAAACTTGTTAAACGGTTCTGAGCCCTCTTTTGTGTGTAACGCCATAACAGGTGTTTCACAGAACGATAATGCTTCCTTAATAGTGATTGGTTCGTCGAGAAACACTGTATCTGCTCTACCCGACTGCTCTGCTGCCTCAAGGACAATCTTATCTGCTCTGTCCATATTCATCTTTAATTTCACGGTTCGTTCAGACAGTACTGGTGTAATACGTGACACACCAAGCTCTGTGGCTTTTTGAAGTACCCATTCAAAATTGTCTTTTTTGATTAAGCTCGCAAATAAGTGAACTTCAAGCTTGTCTTTTACTTCTAGTTTTTTAATTTCGTTTTGTGAAACCTTCATTAACTGTTTAGTAAGCATTGTAATGGTTCCGTGAAACTCTGTGTTCAATCCATCAAGAAGAATAACCGGGTCACCTTTTTTCAACCGTAAAACGTTCCGTGCCTGATGGATAACCTTCTCATCGGATAGGGTGAATATGTGTTTATCTGCGATTGGTTGTGAAATAAAGAAGCGATGATGTTTCATAAGATTTGTGTAACGTTAATTGTTAGTGGTTAGTATAAAGAAAATTACTCCAAATTAAACTATTGTTTTTTCTGGAATGGAGTTTCGCAAGGATCACGAACTTCATCAACAAGACCAAATTTCAAAGCCTTTGGTCCACATATGACCTTGTCCTTTTTCCTAAGTCTAAGCAGCTTTCTTTTTGAGAGATGTGATCTACTTTTGAAAATGGCGAAAGACCTACGGTCGAGCAGCTTTGTATCATTCAGCCTTCTCAACCCTTCTTTAGTTAATGAGAGGTCTTTATTAAACCAGCCGACGGACATCAATCTTGAAGTGTGATGAAATAAGATTCTTGATGTTGGTCGAGCTACTCGATGATTACAAGCTTGCATAATCGTCAAAGCTGCCGACTGACAATTTTGCAAAACAATCCCTTCAACATACCCTTCGTATGAACGCAAGAGATCATGAAGTGCAATTCCGAGCTGCGCATCCCCACCGCGTGAATTGAAGTAGATTGTAATGTCTGGAGAATCTTGCGATATAAGCCAAGCAATTGATCCTCCAAAATGATGCGCAACGCTGTCATTAATATCACCGCCGATTGTCAGTATTTTCTTTCTGACAAGCAATGATGTTTCAATTTCATCTAACCCTGGAATTATTGGAATATTCATTTTAAAATGACATTACAACCCATAACACATTGCGTCAAGTATTTCTCCAGTGCTATACTCGCACCACTTACAAACACTAAAATCTTTCACCATGATTATTCCAACAGTTATCGACAAAACACAATTCGGAGAACGAGCATATGATATTTTTTCTCGTCTCCTTAAAGAAAATATTATTTTCTTAACAGGTCCAATTGATGACAACTCTGCAAACATAGTTATTGCACAACTTTTATTTCTTCAATCAGAAGATCCAAAAAAAGATATCAGTCTCTATATCAACTCTCCTGGTGGAGCAGTGACCGCAACACTCGCAATGATCGATACAATGAATCATATTAAAAATGATGTCTCTACAGTTTGTGTTGGGCTTGCAGCATCGGGAGGTGCGTGGACACTTGCTGCCGGTGAAAAAGGAAAACGATATGCACTTCCAAATTCAGAAATCATGATTCACCAACCATTAGGTGGAGCAAGAGGACAAGCTTCAGATATTTTAATTACTGCAGAAAATATTCTAAAAACAAAAAAACGTCTCACAAATATGATGGCAAAGAACACAGGGAAAACTGCAGCACAAATTGAAAAAGACATCGATAGAGATTTCTTCATGATGGCTGATGAAGCAAAAAAATATGGAATCATCGACAAGGTGATGGGAAAATAATTTCACAACAAAGAACTATTTTAAAAAACTACACATGCAGCATGTATGTGTAGTTTTTCTTTTTTAGAAAGTATTAAGAATTATTTGCATTTAAATCAACTCTTCCCTATAGTGGCGGTATGTCACTATTAATTGTATTAATCATCGCCATGGCAGCAGGTCTTACCGGTATCGCAATCGGATGGTTTTTACGATTTATAATCTCTTTAGGAAAAAAAGGTTCAATGGAACTTGAAATAAAAGAAATGCTTTTAGGTGCGAGAGAAGAAGTAGATAATATTACTTCAGATGCAGAACATAATGCGCAAGAAATTTTGAAAGAAGCAAAAAAAGAAGCTAAGGAAATTGAAGAAAAAGCAGAACGGGCTGAGTCAAGGATTATTACAAAAGAAGACTATCTTGATAGTCGACAAAAAGATATTGATTCAGTAGAACATACACTTCGTGAAGAGATGCAAAAAATTGAAGCTGAACAAAAAGCTAATAATGAGCTCCGTGAAAAATACACGAAAGCACTTTCAGATGTAGCGTCGGTATCTCCAAAAGATGCTCTAGAACAACTACTCGAAAATATTGAAAAAGATAATGAAGAAGATTTGCTTGTTCGATTACAAAAAATATCAGAAGAAAATGAAGAACAATACGAAGCAAAAGCAAAAGGCATTCTTGCAACCGTCATTCAAAGAATGGGAAATCAAATCTCTCATACACTGTTTACACATACAATTAGCCTTCCCTCTGAAGACATGAAAGGAAAGATTATTGGAAAAGAAGGACGGAACATAAAAACATTTGAAAACCTTACAGGTGTCGAAGTTATTATTGATGATACACCCGGAGTGGTTACACTTTCATCTTTTGATCCTGTAAGAAGAGAAATTGCTACAGTTGCGCTGGAAAAACTTGTAAAGGACGGCAGGATTCAGCCAGCAAAAATCGAAAAAACTATTGAGCAAACGAAAGAAGATATACAAAAAATTATTAAGAAAAAAGGAGAAGAGGCAGCTTATGAAGCAGGCGTATTTAACCTAGACAGCAGACTTATTCAAATTCTTGGAAGACTTCACTTCAGAACAAGCTATGGACAGAACGTACTAGCTCACTCTGTTGAAATGTCACATATTGCAGGAATGCTAGCAGAAGAGCTTGGAGCAAATGTAAAAATTGCTCGAGCAGGTGCACTATTACACGATATTGGTAAAGCCATGGATCATGAAGTTCCAGGAACACATGTTGAGATTGGACGAAGGATTTTACAGAAATTTGAGGTAGCAGAAAATATTATTATTGCAATGCAGGCTCACCATGAAGAGTACCCATACGAAACAGTAGAATCTATTATTGTACAAGTTGCTGATAGTATCTCTGGAGGGCGACCAGGTGCGCGACGTGACAATGCTGAAAACTACCTAAAACGACTTAGTGACCTAGAATCTATAGCTACTCACTTTGAAGGTGTCGACAAAGCATATGCACTTGAAGCTGGTAGAGAAATACGAATATTTGTAAGCCCAGAAAAAATTTCCGACTTTAAAGCAGAGCAACTCGCGCGTGAAATTGCTCGTAAAATTGAGAAAGATTTAAAATATCCTGGAGAAATTAAGGTGAATGTTATCCGTGAAAACAAGGTTGTTGAGTACGCTAGATAATTGTTTGACAAAACGTTAATACAGTTATGTAAATTTCGCTCTATTGCAGGGTTTTCTAGCATTTTATATTATGTAGGTAGCTTATAACTGTCGTTTTAAGCATCTCATTAAAAATTGTTCATCATGCTCCCACACTAAATTGCATGATGAACGTAACATTACATAATATGAATAAAGCAGCACTAGTTGAAAAAGTACACGATGTACTAGGAGGAACAAAGGTAGAAGCTGAAAAAGTTGTTGATACTGTATTTGATTCAATCAAAGCATCTCTAACTGGAGGAGAAGAAGTATCAGTTGCAGGATTCGGAATTTTCGAAGCTAAAATGCGAGCAGCACGAACAGCACGAAATCCACGAACAGGAGAAGCAATCAATGTTCCAGCAATGCGAACACCAAAATTTAGAGCTTCAAAAGCACTAAAGGATTCAGTAAAAGGATAGTCATATAATTGCTCGAGCAGTTATATAACGTATACACAAAAACCCCACACCGTCTCTGGTCGTGGGGTTTTTGCTTTCTTCTCATGAGATGTCGGCTTCCGGAAGCCAACAAATAAAATATATATAAAGAACTGGGTTAGGTATTGTACAGCAGTTCTCAAAAGACGCAAAAGTGTGGAAAAATAAAGAAAAATACTACAAATCTTCTTCTGCTAAAAAGTGATGTGTCACTGCCATTGGCTTAATTCTTGCCATCAGAAGCAGCCCTAGTGCCAATAGTGCTGCATTTTTAATAATATACTGACCAGTTAGTGTTGGAACTAAGAACGCAGCCCATGTAGTCCCAGGAAGGATTGCCAGCGGCATTACAGTTGTAATGAAGTGAAATCCCATGACAACAAAAGTAACTCGCTCTAATTTAGGAATTAACACTAAAAGTGCAATCACCATTTCAAATATTCCAAACCAAGCCTGAAAAGAATTAGGTTCAAGGAAACTTAAAAAAGTATTTTGTAATAATTCAGTCACTAATGGCCCAGCAGGACTTACAGCAATCACTTTTAAAAAACCAAACCAAAAAAATATTAAAAATAGTGCAATTCGACCAATCCAATCTCCATACTTTCGAAGTGTGTAAATTATTTTTGTGTCAAGAATCTCAAAATACTTATACATAAAATCGTTTTTTGTGCGGGTGGGGGGAATCGAACCCCCGTCCTCTGCTTGGAAGGCAGATATTCTACCACTAAACTACACCCGCAAAGGTGTGCAAGCTAGAAATAAGTAGCTTGTGAATGATAGATTATCAGATTGACAGCTGAGAAGCAATGAGAGAAAGTACATGTAATGCCAATTCTTATAAGAATCGTTGTGCAACGCGCTTTAGTTGGAATGCTCTCTGTTCTCGCCTTTTTTGGCATTACGCCAGAAATTAATGTAAACATGGATCAGACTGGTCCTATCGTTATTACAGACCAAAGTGAAGAAATTTCTGACTTACTCGAATCTCGTGATATAAAAAATAATACTCAACAAGAAACCGCTACTCCTTCTGCGGAATTAGAACAAGATGCATATACACTTGCACAAATTCCACTACCGCAAAAAAATATTTTAGAAGAAATTCGACAACGAGCATCAAAACTACCTGTAACAAACATTTCAGGAACTAACGAACAACAAACAAATAGAGAAGTATTTGCTCCAGTTCCAAACAAATCAAACCCATCGATTCCAAGCCAGAGTATCGCACTCCCTCAGCCCGAGGCTGAGATTGTCATCCCTGTTGAAACAGAGACCATTAGCCAGTTTCAGATTGACGCATTTGAGGAAGCTTTGCAAAAAGAATTAGAGAGAGAAGAAAGAAGAGAAAAAGAAAAAGCTGAAAAACAGGCAGAGCTAGAACGAATTGCTAAAGAAAAAGCTGCGGCAGAAAAAAATAAAACTGTTCGAAATGATAGTAGTGAAAAAAGTACTATAGAAAATTCTGTAGTAAACATCCAATGTGTGCGCAGAAATGGAAATCAAATTAATCTATCAACAGGAAGTGGAGTTATCATTTCTCCAAACGGTGTTGTTGTTACAAATTCACATGTTGCACAATACTTTCTTCTTGAAGAACTTGGCTATACATGTACATTGCAGCGCGAAAATAGCTCCCTATACGCATTCAAAGCTGCGCCGCTGTACATTTCTGAAGATTGGATTGGGAATAACTTTATGCTTCTGTCTCACCCAGCGCCCACAGGAACAGGAGAGGATGACTATGCACTACTATATATAACCGAAAGCACTATTCCTTCAATTTCTTTACCAAGTGCATTTTCATACATGTCGCCGAATACTCAAAATCAGGCCGTTGACATTGGAGACAGTGTTACAGCCGCAGGATATCCTGGTAAAAGTAGCGGGTCATTTGAAATTGATAGTTCATTAAAGTTAGTCCAAGACAGAACATCAATCACAAACATCTTTACTTTCGGAAGGTCATCAGTAGATGTTGTTGCAACAGACGACACGCCAGTGGCACGGCAAGGTTCATCTGGTGGTGGAATTTTCAGAAATAATGAATTGATTGGAATTATCGCCGCAACCGTTGGTGGCTCACTTCCAGGAGAACTTCGTATTAATGCAATCACACTTGATTACATAGATAGAGATATCGAAAATCAAACAGGAAGAAATTTAGACGACTACATAGAAGGAAATTTGTCTAACCTAGCGCAAAGCTTCCGATCATCTGTTGCCCCGCCCCTAACGGAGCTCTTACTACAGAATTAGTAGGTGTTTTATTTACGGCATCAGCTTTTTTTACAGCAATAGATACAGCAACATCAAAATCATCGAAACGTGAAACTTTATTTCGTTTTTTGTATGAGCACTTGAGACAACTATGAGTTAACACGTATTCCCCGTCTTTTAGCTCAACCTCTACTGGCTCCATAAGACTTAAACAATCTGAAGCTCTGTCACCGGGGTTTATATCAACATGCTTTGACCATAAGCATTTAGGACAATGGTTAGTGTATCCATCACCTGGAACTTCAGCATGACAATGTTCGCACACGAAGTCTTCTTTTTTCTTTTGAAATGTTGGTGTTAGCATTTGATTATTTTTTTGGAGCCCACATAGATTCTTCAAGGCCAATTTTCACTAATGAAATTATTTTTTCTTTAGGTATTTTTGTTGGTTCTATGTCTTGTGGATTTACACCTCCATTTTGGAATGAATTTGTTCCTAGATCTAGAAACCATTCCGGTACAACATCTATTCTACCAACAACTGAAAGTTCTTCATCTAAGATATCCTCTTCTTTACCTTGCACAATCATTTCAGACCTTCTAATAACAACAGCAACAGCACGTAAATCTGGGCGCCTATTTGTATGTGTCAAAATATTAATATGTCCTGAAGTCTTTTTCTGGATAATGACATCGTAGTTCCCTCCCATCTGAGAACGGAAGTAGCTCGCCATTCCTGGCTCATCACATTCAAAATATACACCCTTCTTACTATTTCCTCTGTGTTTTGCAGTGAAAAATTCTAATGTATGCTCTTTTTCCATCTTTTTAGCCAGTGCAGGTAATTCTTCTGTTCTCTTGATTTGTTCTTCAAGATGAACTTCCAATAGAGGTGCAATTATTCCATATGGTTTTTCTGGAGTTTCAACATATTTTCTGTTTAATGCTACCAACAAACCACTTAGTCCAAATGCTCTATCGATACCATCTTTAGATATTGTCCCCTGTCCATCAACATCATCTCGTCTTGCAAATGTTACCAATTTTTTAATTGCCAATTTCTTTTGTATCTCAAGCACCCCTACAACTACTTCGGTTAATGTTTTTTCTGTTCCGTGTTCATGATGGTCAAATCTTCCACCTCCCATATCCATCAAAAGTACCCCTTCACACTCTGCATCTGCGGCAGAAATATCGTTTGTATTTTGTTTATTAAAATATATATCTGCTGTAGAAATCCCAGGCACAATAGCTTCACCAAATTTTCGTAAAATTACTAATGCAATAATAGTATCGATTTGTGGTCGAGTTGGGAGATGTATTTTTGTAAATACTACTTTTTTATTTGCGATGATTCGCTGGGGATTATATGTATAAAATTCATCAGCAGAACCGACACCAATCCCCTGTTTTTGTTCTTGATTATCACTTCTGACGAAATGTGTGACATGTGGAAAAAAACTATTTGTTATTCCAAAATGTTTTTCAAAAAGATTTGAAAACACTTTGTTATTTTGCATTTCTAATAACTCAATAATTGAAAATCTATTTTCTGTTGTTGATGTCTTCTTGTGAAAATAAGTCTTACTAATTTCATAGAAAATATCAGTATGAGAGAATGTAAGTTCTAACTGTTTCAACTCAGATAAAAAACTTTGCCACTGTTCTTTTGAAACACCCTTCTTTTGCAGTAAATGCCCAACAGAATACCCAATTAATGTAATATGAAATTCACTTTTTTTACTATACTTTTCTTTTGTGGCGTACTCATCAATATTTCCAAAAGAAGCTTTGTCTGAAATCGTTATTGGTAAGACAATAGAATACTTTTCATTATTGCTTTGGATGTTTTTCGCAGATTCAGTAAATTCTTTCATTACTATTTATTTTACAACAAATAAAAATAAAAACAGAAATGCCGCCAATGAAATGAATTCAAGGGCGGCATTAAAGATTAACAACAAATCAAACTAGAGACGCTTAACACCTCTTGCTTGGTATCGGAACTTCGTCCGGGTTCTCTTGATTTCTTCATTGGGGATTGGCGTCAGTTTTTTAACACTAACGATTTCACCTGTCTGAAGTGCTCGTGGGAAGTCGCCGACGATGTCAGCGAAATAGACACGAACATGCTCACCATTTGGCATAATCAGTCCTCCCACTCCGTTACGGATTGAGAAGATGTTGACGATAGCCTGGCCGTTCTTAAGTCCTTCCGAACTCAAGTCGTGACCAGGGTAGCTATCAAGTAGCTTAAATGAAGCCTTCTCTGATGGATGAAGTTTTTGACAGTAGCCAAATACCGCATCCAGTTCAGCGAAATCCTTCATACCACCATGCTCAGCAAGCAAACGAGGATAAACGACAGTCATGTCGTCATCACCCATGCTGTAAGCCTCGCAGTCGTACGAAATCTGAGCTTCCACCCAGTAACGGTTATCCTGACGTACTAGCGCCACGGCGTAGATTTTCATCCCTTGCGGGGTAAGTACTGCGACGTAGAAGTTGTTCGTTGAGGTGTCGACCGAAAATCTCCCGTGAGTTTGTTTTCCTTTTGGCTCACGGTACGTGATTCTTACATCATGTGAGTACTTCTGGGTGAACCCAGTTTCGTCTTCGTTGAGACTGCTCAGCATGACATGAACTTTCTTCTGACGATCTTTAGTGAAGACAATCACCTTATTAGGTGACGACTTCGCTGAAGACCTTCGGAATGATGGATGGTTCTCATCCACCTGGACAGTCATTTTGATTGGACGTTTCCTTGGGTCCCAATTAAGGTCTGCAAAGGATAGTCCGGCGACAGAACCTGGCTTGTTAAAGCCAATGTTCTCTTTTTTACCATTGGTGAATTCCACACCTATGGTTACACCTTCGATTGGCTCGAAAGTTGCGTGCGGTGGTACAGGAACGGTGAATTTCTTCTTACCTTTTCCTTTACCTTTATCCTTAGCTTTTGATTTGTTGTTATTCTTTTTTGAATGATCTGGTTTTTTTTCTTTTTTCATTTTTTCCCTTCTGAATGAGTTGGGTCGATATCGGCAAGATTACCAATATCTCTTCTACAATTATATAATAAATATAGACTAATGTCAATTAAAGAAAATATGCTGACGTTAATCAGTCATTTAGGTTTCAGGTGTTTCTTGACGATTTCCACAACACCGCTGTGTGGTGTCAGAATTCTATTCTTCACAACACGCTTGGCGTTATCGCAAAGGATGTTCCCTGCAGTACTGAAATGTACATACGGAACAGATTCACATCGCTCTGAGGACAAATCTGTAGCAGTTTCAGTTGGTTTTCCAAGCAAAGCCGCTTCAGATTTACGTAGCTCAACCACGACATCTGTGAGATCGTATTTCTTATTTGAAACAATGGCAATACCACCGTCACTCTTAAAAATTACAACCACAGAAGCTCCAAGATACATTGCTGCTCTTGGGAGATCGGCTTTGTCAGAAGAAACAACAAAGATGTTCGCTGCAGAATCCTGCTCAGCAGAAATGTTTGTTTGCGCCTCATTACTCAAGAAGTTTCGGTTTGATTGCTCTTGCCCTGCGACAACAGCACCCACCTTAATTACCTCAAGCAACCAATCCATAATCTCGTCTTGTTTAAAAAGCTCAGACTTGTGACGATCGCGCAGTGATGCACGAACATCATTTGCAAAAATGAGTGCACTTGCATGTCTGCCGGGCGCTTTGTTTTGCAATAGTCGTTGCTCGGCATTGTGTCCATTTTGGTCGTAATAATCTACAAACCGAAGCGTGTCTCGTAGTTCAGGTTTTTTGGTTACCGCAAGAAACTCTGCAACGAGCATGGCAGCACTTTTTCTGGATGATCCAGTTTTGCCATGTTCATCAAATATTGCCCCACGTTCGCCTAAACAACCAACGCAAAGAATGCCAAGCTCATCATGAAGTTGTTCTGCAGACCAGTTTTTAAGCTGATTCTCAGTTTCAACAACCGATGCAAGATCGTAAACAATCCTTGCTGTTCCAATACCCGGAAATTCTGTCTCGCCATATTCTTTGAGAATAAAGATAGCCTTACCCTCATCAAAGTGAAACCCTGGATGTGTGAGTATATAACTCACGTGTTTTGTTTTCATTAGTTCTGTGTTCTGAACACAAAACTACAACATAAATAAAAAATGTCAATCTATTCTTCTAGTGCCAACATACCCATCGCAATTGCAGCTTCCCTGCTCCATGCTGTTGCAATAAATCTTTTGAAGTGAGCAGACTCAGCACCTTTCACGCCTGTAACTTTTTCTAAAGCTTCACCACGTTTCCCTGCCCACGATGCAGGTAATTGCTTTCTGTTTTCATGTGAACGTGGTGACTTCTTAACACAAGTAAGTATCCACTCCCCTGTTATTTGGTTTGGGTGAATAAGAAAAATTGGTTCTTTCTTTCTTGAAATAACAGACTTCCAAGCCATCGGATGTTCTAAGACAATTAGTCTTTTATCTTTTGTCTCTTTATATGTCTTTTTTACAATCTCAGTGTCTTCAAAGAAATATTTTGCCTTCTTAATTTCACGTACTAAGATTTTTTGTGCTAATGGCAAAAGATTAGTGAATGTTTCATCTACAGTCTCTTCATCCCTCCATGTTGGGGTCAAGGCTTTAAAAGCATTATCAAGAAGATATGGTGACAGTCCTGGCTTAGTTTCACGGTACATATTGTATCCAGAATCTGCCGCATCAATAGGTTGGACCATTTTCTTATCAACTAAATCTGCAACGCGAGCTTCTCCTGAAATTAATTTACCATATTTCTTCCAGACTAAACCAAACGAGGCATAAGGAACACCGTTTTCTCGCTTCCCTGCTCCTCCTTTTTGATGATGATCAAACCGACCAGCATCTGCGTCATACACATCCCCCACATCAACAACAATGTCCGCATTTTCTACATCCGATTTCTCACGTGAACGAGTAATTTCCAAATCTGGAAAAATAAGTTGTAGAGCCGCGCACGCAAAAAGATCATCCAAATGGAAGCTTCCAGAATGCGTTGTTAATTTTGTTACCATGTCGGGACGCCGGGATTCGAACCCGGAGTCACTCGTACCCAAAACGAGCATGTTAGCCGTTACACCACGTCCCGATTTCTTGTTTCACATGTAACTTAAAGAAAATTACAGTTACATGAACTGAGTTATAGTAGCACCTGTTAAAGTAAAAATCTAGTTGCTATTTATAGTTATAGAATTTTATACATATAAATTTCATATGTAGTTTTTTGGAAGAATATAACTTCTAGTACATAAAGGCTTGTAGACGTATTTATGTACTCTGGGTAATATTTAGCAATGAACTCAGAAGCTGTTTTTTGTAATTTAGCCACTTTTTCACATGAAACATGATCAATGCCAGATATTTTTCTAAACAGGAATGTTTTACATGAAACACTCTTAATTTCGAAAAAGAATAATTCACCACTTCTCATGCAAACAATGTCTAACTCACCATATCTTGTATAAAAGTTATTATATAAAATCAAAAAACCTTGTTTCACGAGAAACTTTTCTGCTAAATACTCAGTATAATTACCTATAATTCTATTGTTTTGCAATAAGTTATTACTAACATTAATCAAATATATACATTATAAAGATATAATTTAGTAGTTATAAGCATCACAATAATGTTTCACGTGAAACATTTTTACGGTATTATTGACTAAATAAGCACTAAAAGACGTCTTTTATACACATTTCCACAAGATTATCCACAGTTGTCTACATTTGTTGTGTAATTTTGTTGAAAAATAGAGCTTATCTGTGATTGGCATAAATTATCTTCTCGCAGAAGTTCTGTGCGGTAACAACATATCAAAGACTTCAGAGTATAGGTCTTTTCTAGAAGCGATAAGTCCGTTAACTAAAACTTTTTTTGTATTAAATAAAAAGTCATTTCCATCTAAATCTTTAATTATGGCGTCAGATTGTTTAATCAGATGCACACCTGCGCAAATATCCCAGTATGACTTTGGTCCGCGACTCCACGTAGCATCAGAACTACCCACTGAAAGTTTTGCCAACTTATATGCAATACTTCCAACTGCACTTATTTTTCCCACATATCTAGCAAATTGTTCAAACTCTCCACGCATTATTTCACTATTACTTGCGTCAACTTTTGCATCATGTAGTGTAGCAGCGCTATTTGTTGTCTGAATTTCAACACCCACACAATAAACAGGTGTATTTTTCCCTGCGTAATAAAGCTCTTTTGTTGCCGGGTTATAAACTACACCAAGTATGGTTTCTCCATTCTGAACCAACCCAACTGATATTGAAAATTCTGGTACACCTAAAACAAATTCTTTTGTTCCGTCAATTGGATCAACTATCCAAACAAATTCTTTATCTAAACGCTCAAAAGAGTCAATAGTTTCCTCACTTAGCCACCCAGCAGAAGGGAATATGTGCAATAACTCTGCCTTCAAAAAAGAATCGCACGCAATATCAGCTTCAGAAAGTGGGTTATCTGGACTTTTTTCAACAACAACTAAATCAGCAGACTTATAGAAAGAAATAATAATGTCTCCAGCTTTCTGAACAATTTTTACTGTTTTTTCTAGAATATCATCAGGCATATAGCTTCTACTATGACATCAATAATTGCTTTGTGCTCCTGGAGGGATTCGAACCCCCAACGACGGTTCCGAAGACCGTTGTGATATCCATTTCACCACAAGAGCTTTACTGCTACAATACCGTCATCACTATGAATGAGCAAGTATTTAAGCAGGGCCAGTATGACATACCTGAGCCAGTAAATAAAGCCCTTGTAACACTACACAAGGCAGGCTTTGAAGGATTCCTCGTTGGCGGATGTGTTAGAGACATAATATTACATAAAACTCCAAAAGATTGGGATATTACTACAAATGCAACACCTGAAGAGATTCAAGTATTATTTCCAGATTCATTCTATGAAAATGACTTTGGTACGGTTGGAGTAAAAACTGAACACGAAGACCCTAAACTGAAGGTTATTGAAATAACACCGTACAGACTTGAATCAAAATACTCTGATCACAGACACCCAGATGAAGTGCACTTTAGTAAAAATATCGAGGATGACTTATCACGAAGAGATTTCACAATGAATGCTATAGCACTTGATCCATTCTCAAAAAAAGATAAAAGACATTTAATTGATCCATTTAAAGGACAAGAAGACATACGTAATAAGATTATTACGTCTGTAGGTAATGCGGAGGAAAGATTCGAGGAAGATGCATTACGAATTATGCGTGCAGTACGTTTTTCTGCTGAATTAGGTTTTGTTATAGAAAGTGAAACATTAAAAGGTATCGAAACTAAGGCAACATTACTTAAGCATGTTTCACGTGAAAGGATTAGAGATGAATTAACTAAACTCTTACTTTCTGATAACCCTTCATTTGGAATGGCATTTTTAGAAAAAACATCCTTATTATATGATATTAGCAAGGATCTACAGGGTTCTGTTGGTGTTTCACAAGAAACATCTGCTCACAAGTATGATGTTTTTGAACACTCAATACGTTCTTTACAACATGCTGCTGATAAGAAATATTCACTGGAGTTACGCTTAGCTGCCTTATTCCACGATATTGGAAAGCCAAATACAAAACAAATGACGAAATCAGGTAAAGCCACTTTCTTTGGTCACGAGGTGGTTGGAGCAAAGATTACACGTGAAACACTCAAAGATCTGCGTTTTTCACGAGAAATATCACAAAAAGTAGTCACACTAGTTAGGTGGCACATGTTTTTCTCTGACCCCGAAGAAATAACACTTTCTGCGGTTAGAAGAATAATTGTGAAAGTTGGAAAAGATAATATCTGGGACTTAATGAATCTGCGTAAATGCGACAGAATTGGAACGGGGAGACCAAAAGAGCAATCGTATAGATTTAGAAAATATCAGTCTATGGTTGAAGAAGCGTTGAGAGACCCAGTCTCAATTGGGATGATGAAAATTGATGGAACAAAATTGATGGAACTTGGGATAGATAAAGGTCCAAAAATAGGCCTTGTTCTACATGCACTCTTTGATGAAGTCCTGGAAGAGCCAAAAAATAACAATGAAACGTTTCTCATGAAACGCGCAAAATCATTAAACGAGCTTGATTTTGAGGAACTAAAAGAACTTGGACAAAAAGGTAAAGATAGAATGAAACAAGAAGATGACAAAGAAATTGAAGCGTTACGCAAAAAACACCACGTTTCATAAGAAACACATCAACGACTAAATCTAAATTAAAAGTTTCATGTTTCTCATGAAACTTTTTTTAAATAAAAAAGCAGAAATAATAAAACCCCCAGGAAAATAGTTTGAGACGAGAGAAGTTTGTTCTGGGGGTTTTGGCAAACCCAATGTATATATGTGTCTTTTATTGAAGGTCGAGTACCTACGCGTAAGAAAGTCATTGAAAGTCAGACAGGACATGCAAGGTTAGGACCTTTTTCTTAAAGACACCCATATATTTGGGTTTTAGATTTTTGATTTGAAAAGAACAGTTTTCTACTTTTTGCATTTTTAATTCTACCGAATATTACGTATTTAAAGTTTCGCCAAACGTTAGCTTTTATTACCAAAAAAGCATTACTTTCTACAATCTTTTACCTTTAAGAGCTCCTTCCCAAATAGTATACGTTGTATAAAAGACATTGTAAAAGACAATTTGTGAACAACTCTGTGGATAAGTTGATAACTACAAAACATTGTCTTTTATAAATCAAGCTCCAAAGAAATAGGGCAGTGGTCACTACCATAGATATCATTGTGTATTTCAGCATTTTTCACTGATGAGAAAATACCTTTAGAAACAATAGCGTAATCAATTCTCCATCCAACATTTCTGTCACGTGCGCGAGTTTTCATGTCCCACCAACTATATTTAACGGTTTCTGGATGCAAACTCCTATATGAATCAACAAAACCTGCATCTAAAATTCCAGATACTATTTGTCTCTCTTCTGGCAGGTAACCGATTTTCTTTTCGTTTTCTTTGTCACGCTCTAAATCAATTGCTTCGTGTGCAATATTTACATCACCAACAACTACAACATCAAAGCCTTTTTTTTCCAGAGAAGTTATGTGCTTCTTAAACCTCTTAAAGAAATCTAATTTAAATAAAAACTTATCACCGCCCATTCCTCCATTTGGGAAGTAGCAGTTAATAATCACAAACGTATCGTAATATAAAGAAATCATTCTACCTTCTTTATCTAACTCCTTATCACCAAAACCAATTTTTACTGTGTCGGGTTCATGCTTTGCAAATATTCCAACCCCGCTGTAACCCTTTCTGGTTCGAGAAGAGTCAAAATATGAGTAATATCCGTCTGGTTCCAGAAGCTCTTCTGGTAATTGTTCTGGCGTTGCCTTAGTTTCTTGCACACAGAAAAAATCAGGTTCCTGCTTCAAAAACCACGAAAAAGTGTTTAATTCAGCGTCTTTTTTGTACCATGCACGAATTCCATTCACATTCCAAGAGATAATTTTCATAAATCCATGGTACATCAGTTTAAAGATAAAATGAAATTATTATAGATAATCACTTTGACAAAGGTTTTATAGAGGAGTAAAGTTTGGAACGAACCCAGATTCATTCAATGTAGAGTGAATCTAGCCAATAGAAAACAAGGATGGAAGTAAAAACTAGAAAACAGCTGGAAGCAGGTTTACTGCTAGAACTGAAAGATGCACCCTCAACGGTTGTAATCTTGCCAATTCAAGTAGTGCGAGAAGTCGGAGGGACTGACCAAATCCCAACAAAACTTGATTTCTCTATTCCTGGACCAGAAGGTAAGGGTAAACGGAAAGTAACTGCTCGTTGTATCTGCGAAGGTACAACCTGCAAACTAACTCTCTGTAAGTACGTCAGAGCTGACCTACGAGCAGTTCCCAAGCCCAAGAAACCTGTTCACGCTTAGAACAAAACAAGCACAGCACACGAAAACAAACTTCCCCAAACCGCAGGCTGGAGCCCTAAAACTCTAGTCTGCGGTTATTCTTTTATTTTTTCTTCTTTCCATGGAAATTTTTATGTATTTCTTTCAAATGCCTATCTGTAACATGTGTATATATCTGTGTTGTAGTAATGTTCGCGTGCCCAAGTAATGCTTGCACAGAGCGTAAATCTGCACCATTAGAAAGCAGATCTGTGGCGAAACTGTGCCTAATAACATGAGGAGTTACTTTTTTTGATATTCCAGACTGAATTGCATATTGTTTAACAATTCGCTCCACAGAACGACTAGAAAGTCGTAAATTACTTTGTTTTTGTAGTGTTTTTTTACCCGCCTTGCTTGGAACTCTAATAAATAATGCATCATCCATATCATCACGCTTTTCTAGATAGTGTTTGGTGGCATTTTTCGCATCATCAGAAATAAATACGAGACGTATTTTGTCACCTTTTCCTCGAACAGATAATTCATCTTTTTTTAAGTCAATGTCTCTATTTAGAGCCACCAATTCAGATACTCGTAGTCCAGTTGAAAACAACATTTCCAACATCGCTTTATCTCTTCTTCCTTTTTCTTCTGAAGAGTCGGGTGCAGACATAATGCGCTCTAATTCCTCACTAGAAATAAGGTCGAGTTCTCGGGCTTCGGTTTTTGCTAGCTCAATTTTATCTGGAGCCAAGCTTGTAACACCTCGTTTAGCTAAATATTTAAGAAAAGATCTGATAGCAATTAAATAATAATTTTGTGTTCTTCGCTTCATTGTTCCTGTTGCCACACCCTTATACTTAGCGCCATCTTGACGGTTTAGCCATAAACGAAACGTTCTAATAGAATCTTCTGTGATATCAGAAGGGGATATAATGCCTTTTTCTTGAATAAATCGAGTTAAATACCTGTCGTAATTTGCAACAGTTTTTAAACTTCGGCCTCGTTCTATTTCAATATACTCAAGGAATTCTTGCTTTTTTTGGTTAATTTGTGTTGCCATAAAAAGTTATAGTGCCGGAAAACAGTATAGCACCCAGAGTTGCTCACGTTTAATCTTCAAAAAACTTGCAATTCTCACAAATCATGTTAAAATTTCCGGCATGTTAACAAAGACAAAGAAAGCAAATGCAATTAAAGATACCCAAATCCACAAGGATGATACGGGATCAGCGCAAGCACAGGTTTCAATTCTTACACGAAAAATTGAAGAGCTTGCAAAACATTTAAAAGCAAATCATAAAGATAATCATTCACGTCGAGGACTCCTAGGAATGGTTGCAGACCGACAGTCGCACCTCAACTACCTTGAACGAAAGGCTCCAGAGCAATACTTAGCAGTAGTTAAGAAACTTGGACTGAAGAACAGAATGGCAAAATAAATAAAAACCTCTTGCTAAACAAGAGGTTTTTATTATCAACTTTTTATAGCAGCAACTGATTAGAGCTATTTTTTTATTATCTGTTAGCATTATATACACATACGTAATTTTCACTTTTTATACGAAACTTATTTTATTACGTATGTAGTAGATATTTATAATTTTACATACAAACAATTACTTTTTTATGACCGTAATTAGACACAAACACCAACGAGTAGGTGTATTTATTGATACTCAAAACATTTATCATAGTGCAAAAAACCTATATAAAGCAAGGGTTAATTTTGGAAAACTGGTAGAAGACATGGTTGCTGGCCGAGAACTAATTCGGGCGCTTGCATATGTAATTACATCAGAGGCCGGAGATGAACAAAGCTTTTTTGAGGCATTAGAGAAAATGGGAATAGAGATTAAGACAAAAGATTTACAGGTATTTTCTAGTGGAGCAATGAAAGCAGACTGGGATGTAGGGCTTGCGGTAGACGCGTTAGCGATGGCACAGAAAGTAGACACTATTATATTAATAGCAGGAGACGGTGATTTCATACCACTTGTTGAGGCACTGCAAGTTAAACATGCATGCCAAGTTGAAGTTGTTTCATTTGGAAAATCAACCTCAAGCAAACTTATTGAAGTTGCTGATGAATTTATTGATTTGGACAAGGATTATAAAAAATACTTAATTCGCTCAAAACCTTCGCGAAAACAAAAGGGAGAAGGAAAGGGGAACAGAAAAGGAAACGGAAACGGAAAAGGTAATTTGCGAATAATCAAAGGGAGTTCAAAAAAGGGAAGTAAGTAAACTTCCTAACTGTACGCACATGGATTATTCTTGCTACAATACGCAGTATAACTATTGCTCATCTACACACCATTCATGAATGAAGAACACTTACAAAAAAAAGAGCCTTTGAATAATCCACAGATTTACAGTAAGAATGATGCATCATTTGCACCAGGAAATACTGAGAAGCACGGAGCAGTTCCTCCTGTAGACATGACACAACCACCAGAGGTTGCAACAGAAGCACAAGTGAAAGAAATTGACCTTGACACTGAAGAAGTTATTTCTCCAACTCAGCAAGCTACATGGAACCCAGAACCGGCTCAACCAACAACTAATGGTCCCATTACTGAAATAGCAATTGACGATGATGAGGTTGAAGGTCCTTCAGACAACTTTCAAAGAGTTGATCATAAACAAGACCCAAACAATATTGTTCAGCCAGAAAATGGATTAACAAAAAATGAAGCTCACCAAAATGATGAAGAACAAATGCTTAAGGGAGGAGGGGAGGTAACATTGAGCACTGTTACAACTTACCAAGACACCATCAAGGAAGCTCTACAGACACAATCGATGTCCGGAGCAAAGCTTCTCATGGCAGAACAAAGAAAACGCGACGCCCGAAAAGAAGAAGATGAAATAGACTCGATTCGAACACCTGTTAATAAGTTGTACGTTATGATTACAGCTTTCTTTATCATAATGACTGTTGGGGCAATTGGTGCAGTTATATATTTTAATAACCAACCACAGCAAGAAGATAGGCAACGAGCAATTAGAGAAACTTTTTTCCAGCCAGATAGTGTAATTGAGGTTCCACAATCACAACTTGGTAGAAATACAATTCTGAAAATCCAGCAAGTGCTCGGAAGTCCAGTTTCAAAACGTGGAGTTCATCAAGTGGTAGTTACCAAAGAAATTGACGGTGCCCCAGACTCTGCAGTACGAGTAACTGCAAACGCCCCATATAACAGGGATGACTATTTTGCCTTAACTGAGGCCAGGGTTACAGACAGACTAAGAAATGCACTTGGAGAAGTTGTTTTTCTTGGGATTGAAGCAGGAGGAACCAATGAACCGTTCATGCTTTATAAGGTTAATAGTTATAATAGTGCATTTGCAGGGATGTTAGCTTGGGAACGAACGCTTATTCGCGACATGAGTAAAATTTTTAGCAAAGGACTTGGAGATATTGTATTAGAGCTAGCACGCCAAAACGCAATCATTGAACAACAAAATTCTTCAATTAGACAAGCGAGTGCAACAGCACCAACAGTGCCAATTCAGACCATTACAAGTATTAGCGTTTTTGAAGATCAAGTTATTGGAAACACAGACGCTCGAGTTATACGAAATGAAGCTGGTAATGTTGTTTTCTTCTACACATTCATCAATAATGAGTATTTGTTCTTTGGAACATCAGCAAGAAGCCTAAATGAAGTACAAAAGAAAATTCGTTCTGCGAAACTTGTTTTGTAAGTTATACTAGTAGCATATGAAAAAAACAGATATTGAATATTTTAAAGGAAAATTAGAAACAGAACGTGATGTACTAGCAGAGGAACTAAGTGGAATTGCAGTACAAAGCACAGACAATCCAAACAACTGGGACGCAAAACCTACAGATGTTAATGATCGCTCTGCAGACCTGAATAAACTTGCAGACAACATCGAAGAACAAGAAACAAATGAGGGGATTATTAATAATCTAGAAAAACAACTTCTAGATGTTAATGAAGCGTTGGTGAAAATTGAAGAAGGAAGGTATGGAGTGTGTGAAGTTTCAGGTGAAGCAATTCCAAAAGAGCGACTGGAGGCAAACCCTGCAGCGAGAACCACCATGGAACACATCAACAATAAATAAATTTAATCTTATTTTAAAAGTATTTTAAAACTCATCTGTACAGTGTACAGATGAGTTTTTCAAAAATACATAGTGCACAAATTTCATTTTTAGAGCCAAAACCAGTAGACATAGAAATTGATATTTCAAGAGGCTTATATTCATTCACTATTGTTGGTCTGGGCGACAAAGCTGTTGAGGAGGCAAAAGACAGAGTGAGTTCTGCAATTAAGAATGCAGGTTATAAATCTCCTAAGCAAAAAAGTGAGAAAATTGTTGTCTCCCTTGCACCTGCATACTCTAAAAAACATGGTCCATTATTTGACGTAGCAATTGCACTAGGATACTTAGAGGCAACAGGAGAAATAGATATAACAACAAAAAATAAACGACTGTTTTTAGGAGAGCTAGCGCTTGATGGCTCACTTCGATACATACATGGTGCACTTCCTCTTACTAAATGGGCAAAAGAAAATGGATATACAGAAATTTTCATACCAGAAACAAATGCCAAAGAAGCAGCGGTAATTGATGGTATTGCTATTTATGGTGCCAAAACCTTATGGGAAATAATTCAGCATGTTAAACCAAACAGTAAAACAAAAATACAAAAACAACCCCAAACAATATTAACGTCATCCAAGCAAGAAGATGGTGTCTCTTTTGGTGACATTAAAGGTCAACAAATGGCCAAGAGAGGGCTACTTATAGCTGCGAGTGGGGCTCACAACGTGGCACTTTACGGACCACCCGGAACTGGAAAGACACTCTTAGCAAAAGCGTTTCGTTCAATTATTCCAAACATGACGAAAGAAGAAATGTTTTCTACAACGGCAATCTATTCATCAGCAGGGCAATTAAAAGAAAATGTAATTACTAATCGGCCATTCAGGTCTCCACATCACAGCGCATCCTATGCTGCCATGTGTGGAGGTGGTACGAATATTAATCCAGGAGAAATTACCCTGGCTCATCTCGGAATACTCTTCCTTGATGAATTTCCAGAATTTGAACGTAAAGTGATTGACTCACTACGACAACCACTAGAAGATGGGGTTATTTGTATTTCTCGAGCCTCTGGATCTGTTACATATCCCGCAAACTTTACTTTAATTGCAACAATGAATCCTTGTCCGTGTGGCTATAAAGATACTGGCATTCGGTCTTGTAATTGTTCCCCTTCACAAGTTACAAAATATACACAAAAAATTTCTGGGCCAATCGTAGACAGAATTGATATGTGGATTGAAGTTGGAAATGTAAGCCATGAAGACTTACTCACCAAGAAAATTAAACGAGGTAGTACAGTCAACACAAAAGAGTTAACTACCGCAGCACATATTGTTCAGAACAAACGACAAAATAAACTAAACAGTCAAATTCACACCAAAGAAATAGAAAAATACTGTAATTTATCCAAACCGGTCATGACAACAATCAAAGAGGCTTCATTAAAGTTGGAATTATCAGCACGTGCAGTTCATAAATTAATAAAAATAGCCCGCACTATTGCAGACCTTGATATGAAATCTTCTATTACTGAGCAGCATGTACTAGAAGCTCTACAATTTAGAAAAAAGTAACCTAGAAAGGATTTGAAGCTCCTCGAACCTCAAAGTGAAGATGGGGTCCGGTTGAACGACCAGTATTTCCAACATACCCAATAATGTCACCTTGTGACACTGAGTTACCCTGGCCAACTGAGACACGATTCATGTGTGCATATAGTGTCTGAGAACCACCATTATGTTTTATAACAACATAGCTACCATATCCACCATTCCAACCACCAGCACGGGCGATTATTGCTTGTCCTGATGCAGCAGCATAAATAGGTGTTCCAACCGGAGCTCCAATATCAACAGCATTGTACCCATGAATACCTTGTGTTCGAACACCTCCTGGGACTGGGTGTATAAATCCACTCGATGAACCTCCAGATGAAGCCCGGGCTGGCGCGACAGAGGCTCTAGAACGACTTGCAACAGTTGTCTTTTTTGGTGCTGATATTACTCCATTTGGCACAACAACCTCATCACCAGCATTAAGTTTTGTTGTTAAAGAAATACCATTAAATAGAGCAATTTCTTGTGCTTCGGCACCGTAAATATCAGCAAGGTCTTGCACAGTACCTCCTGTTTTAATTGTGTGACGCACACCAGTTACCGGAAGAATTACAAGCTGTTGCCCTGTTTTAATTGAGCCCGTCAAATCGTTAGCCCAGCGTATAGTATTTGCAGACACATCAAACATGTCAGCAATTTGAGAAAGTGTATCTCCTTCACGAACAACATATACACTAATCTGCTCTGTTTTTGGTTTCACTGTTCCCGTGGTCTCAGTTTCAAACCCAGAACGAGCTACTAATGCGGCATCATCAACAATCACAATCTCGGCACCACCCTTGGCTGGGTTAGGGTCATTATGAATTGCTGCCTGAAGTAATGGAACATTTTGTGATGTTACATGTGCTTCAGCTCGCTCGTACGTAGTCTCTACACCGATACCAATAAAAGAAAAAGCTCCTGCATGTGCAAGTGTTGGCAGCGCAAATACCACAAACAATAAAGCCCATACACGGGTGTGCAGGGAATTCGTTAGGCTATGTAGGCAGTATTGCATCTTTTTGGAAGATGGATCTGCGTCTGAATTTGATTTGCTCATATAACAAGCGCCAGCTAAAAATAATTATTCTTAGACAAGCAAAGACGCAGTAAACTACGTCTGTATCTATAATGGTATCGGTTTCAGGGGTTTCGTCAATGAGTTATACACAGAAGAAAATAAAGGTAAAAAAGTGTCAAAACCATGAAATTTTAAGATTACAATGATGTCATGGTACTATTCATTCACTTCGAAACTTATCCTTATTTTATTACTTTTTATTTATGCAAAATGCTCACCTAGACTCATTAAATAAAGACCAGCGAGTGGCAGCAGAGCACAAAGAGGGTGCGATATTGGTGCTTGCGGGAGCTGGGGCAGGAAAAACGAGAACATTAACGCACAGAATTCTTCATCTTATACATCAAGGAGTTGAGCCACGGAAAATTCTGGCAATTACGTTCACAAACAAAGCATCAAAAGAAATGAAAGAGCGTGTTCATGAACTTATTGAGAAAAGCGAACTAGTTCTTGCAGATAAGTCACAACTACCTTATGTATCAACATTTCACGCACTGGGAGTACAGATTCTACGTGAAAATGCAGAATTACTTGGATTAACAAGATATTTCACCATCTTTGATAGGGCAGATTCAATTTCGCTTATTAAAAAAGTGATGAAAGAGGTGGGTGAAGACCCAAAACAGTTTGAACCCCGAACAATCATCTCCGTTATATCTAAAGAAAAAGGGAAGATGGTAACAGCAGAAGAGTTTTCAGCGACAGCAGAAGGAAATGGTAGTTACACATCTGAAGTAATTGCGAAGGTTTGGAAAAAATACGATATAGAAAAGAAGAAAGAAAAGGCATTAGATTTTGATGACCTTTTGCTTGAAACAGCATTACTACTGAAAAATAATAAAGAAATTCGGCAGCGATACCAAGACAGATGGCATTACATACACATTGATGAGTACCAAGACACCAATGAGGTGCAGTACCAAATTGCAACAATGATTTGTGGTGATAAATGTAACTTATGTGCTGTAGGGGACATTGATCAAAATATTTACAGCTGGAGAGGTGCAACAATTAAAAATATTTTAGGTTTTGAAAAAGACTTTCCAAATGCCACCTGTGTTCTTCTTGAGCAAAACTACCGCTCAACAGGAAACATACTTGAAGCTGCAAACACAATCATTAAGAAAAATACAAACCGTAGAGAGAAAAATTTATTTACTGAAAATGAAAGTGGTTCAATTATTAGTGTATATAATGCCTTTGACGAAGGAGATGAGGCACGTTTTATTTCTGAAGAGGCTAACCAGTTAATTCGAGATGGGATTGATCCATCAGAGATAGCTGTATTATATCGAGCTAATTTTCAATCACGAGTGCTGGAAGAAAAATTCTTACGCAGCAATGTTCCATATCAAGTTTTAGGAACACGATTCTTCGACCGAAGAGAAGTTAAGGATATTCTTTCTTTTATTAAAGCTGCCTTAAACCCAGATGACATAACAAGCATAAGTCGTGTTATCAATATTCCTCCTCGAGGTATTGGAAAAGTTACCCTTCTTAAAGTGCTTGAAAAAAGAGAGGAAGAGCTTTCTGGAAAAGCACAAGAAAATGTTAAGAATTTCAGAAATATGTTATTTGAAATATCTATTGCACTTAAGGAACAAACTCCGAGTGATGCAATCAAATATATTATTAAAAGAACAGGTCTTGAAGAAAAACTAAAGCATGGGAACGAAGATGACGTAGAACGACTTGAAAACATTCGAGAACTTGCAACATTAGCAAAAAAGTATGATGAATTAGTAAAACCAGAAGGAATTGAACGACTTTTGGAAGATGCTGCACTCGCAACAGACCAAGATGAACTTGAGAAAAACAATGGAGGAGTAAAGTTGATGACAGTTCATGCATCTAAAGGGCTTGAGTTCGATCATGTGTTTATTGCAGGACTTGAAGAAGGGTTATTTCCTCATGAGCGACTAAGTGACAAAGGTGCAGATACAGAAGAGGAGCGTCGTCTATTTTATGTAGCACTAACGCGAGCAAGAAAGAAAGTGTATTTAACGTATGCAGGAATTAGAACTATTTTTGGCTCTCAAACAGTGAACACGCCATCTACATTTATAGGAGATATCGACGAACACCTCATAGAATTTGTTGAAAACATTCAAGATGACGTCTCATCACAAGCGAAAAACATTTTCATAGATTGGTAAAAGAAAAGTGTGATAAGCTCATGAAATGTTTCAAACGAAAAAGTCTCTCGGGCAACATTTCCTAAACTCTCCTCATGCAATTACAGCAATGGTTACAGCTGGAGAAGTAGTAAACACTGATACAATTGTTGAAATTGGCCCGGGAAAAGGTGTTTTGACTAAAGAAATTCTAGCGACTGGTGCACATGTTATTGCTATTGAAGCAGATGATAGGCTTATTCCAATTCTCTCAGAAACTTTCAAAGAAGAAATTACCAACAATCAGCTAACTTTAGTACACAGCGACGTTCGATATTTTGATTACAGCACACAAGTACCAAAAGACTACAAAGTGATAGCTAATATTCCGTACTATATTACCGGTGAAATTATTCAAACATTGTTAAGCTCAGAGAATAAACCAACATCTATTACAATTCTTATTCAAAAAGAAGTTGCTGAGCGAATAACAACAAGAAAAGATTCAAAAGAAAGCGTTCTCTCAACATCTGTGAAAGCCTACGGAGAACCAAAATACATTAAAACAGTTAAGAAAACAGCCTTTTTTCCTCCCCCAAAGATAGATTCAGCGATTTTACATATAGCGAATATTTCAAATAAAAACTTCACCAATAGCAATATTTCTGAATCACGTTTTTTTGAAGTTGTTAAGAAAGGCTTCGCACACAAAAGAAAACGACTTATGAAAAACTTAGACGGTGTTGTTACCAAAAAACATTTTATGAACTGCAATCTTTCTGAAAATAGTAGAGCAGAGGAGCTGCAAGTAGAAAACTGGCTTTGTTTGGCTCAAAAATAAAACAAACAATGAAGTAGTACCACTACTGACTTAACGGTCCAGAAGCGCCGGTGCCGGGTCCAGAATTAATATAACCGTGCGGCATTAGATCAATACACTCTTTCGGTATATATTTACACTGAGCAGGTTTACTATATGTACCTAATGCATAATGACGAGGTGTAAAATTTTGCACATACTTATATAACTTAGACTTACCAGGCTCTATTGTTAATCGTAACTGACTGTGTGTAGCAAAATCATACATATAAATCATTCTCCATGGGGTTCCACAAGACGCTTCGCACTGAATTTCTCCAGCAATAATACCCCCGAAAGGAGTTCCAGTATGACTTAGTCCTGAAGACGGGTGAGTAGACATCGATAAAGAAAGTGCCTCTTGTGGAGCAACGGTAACACCCACCAACAAAACAGAGGTTAATGTTATGAAAGTTACTATTTTATTGACGATGGCATCTTTCTTTTTCATTACACAATTGTATCACGCAATTTTGGTATACTTATTCGCATAATATACACAGTATGAATTTTTCGTTTCCAAAACCAAGCAATCGAGTAACAACAGCAATGGTTATTGGTCTTCTTGTAATTATTGTAGTAATAACAGTTGATTTGATAAATAAAAATAGAGAACAAAAAGAAGCAGAACTACCAGGAGCAGAAAGCCAAACAATTCTTGAAGCAACCAGTGCTAATGAAAATAATTTTACTCTTGCAAGGATTGGAGAAATTAATGAAGGAGATAGCGATGGTGACGGGCTTTTTGACTGGGAGGAAGAATTGCGAGGAACAGACAAAAACAACAAAGACACTGACGGTGACGGCACAAACGACAAAGATGAAACAGAAACAAACAGAGATCCATTAATACCTGGACCAGACGATTCTACATTACTTAATGAAGAAGGTGTCGATATATTCGCAGATATTATCTACAAAGAAGGAACACTTTCAGACCAAGTTGGAAAGACATTTATAGAAAACTATCTAAAAATTGGAGATGATAACAGTTCACAGTTAAGGCAGTTTTCACAACAACTAGCAGGAGAAGCAGCTGTTATTGGAAAAATTGAAAATAAATATTCTGAAATAGATTTCCAAACATTTCCAAACTTTGAAGAAGAGCGGGTGAGGGAATATGGAAACCTGTTTGCACTTTACTATATTGACTATAGAGTTTCTTTTTCAAAAATAACAACAAATACACCAAACTATCTCCAGCAAATGAATGAGGTTTTTGAGACTTTTATTGGTAGAATTTCAACAATCAATATTCCCCGTGGAGCAATCGAAATGCACACAAACTATGTAAACAATATTGAAAAAACAAGACTTATTTATAATACAATCAATCTTGGACAAGAAGATCCTCTTCGTGCATATTATGCTGTAGGTCAATTTCAAATTATTAATGAAGAAATGCCACTATTATTGCGAGAACTTGCATTATATTTTGAAGAAAATTCTATTATATATACAGAAGAAGAGATTGGTATTTTTTGGCAAAAAATATAGTATTATTACAACACTACGTAAATTATGAATATCATGGCTTCTTACAAAAAAATTATCCTTCTACCAATACTTGGTACTGTTATTTTTATTTTACTAACACTTTCACTCAACTTTGTGGACGCCCGCTCACTAACTCTTCAAGAAGAAGAGTTGTTCGCACAATTAACAGCAGAGGCAAATGCAACACTTTCCAGCTCAACAGCCACAAACCAAGAAAAACAAGATGCTGAAATAACATTACAGCAAATTCAAGACAGGATTAATGAAATTAGAGCAGAACAAGTAAGCCAAAGCAGGGAAGAGGTGGAACGATTAATTCGGGAAGCGTCTGTTTTAATAAATAAAGAAAACCCAACTGAAGACGAACTAAAGGATGCGCAAGACTTATTAGAAAGAGCAAAGAGTCGTACAGAAGATCTAGAAGGAGACGACAAAGACGAACTAAAGGAAGAAATCGAAGAACTACTGTTAAGAATTAAAGTTTTACTTAATAAAACAGGAGACGAAGAAGAAGACAGAGACCAGGCCCAGCAACTTTTACAACAACTACTAGAAAAATTTAAAAATCTTAAGGAAAATCCACAACAAGTATTAGACAAGCTAAGAAATGTTGGAAACAATCGACCGGGAGGTGGTAATACTGGTGGTAATACTGGTGGTAATACTGGTGGTAATACAGGAGGAAATACAGACGGTAACGCAGACGCGCCAGAACCCTCTAGCGAGAGCCAAATTGACACCTTTGAAGGAGAAGATCAAGGAGATGGAAGAGGACAGCAACCTGCAGATTCTGGCATTGACAAACAAACATGTTCCGACCAAAGAAAACAATTCATGGATGGACGAGATAGTGCAGAAGAGAACTTAGAAGAACTAGAGACTATTGAAGAAGGACCAACTAGCGGACAGGCTGTCCCTGTCGATACAATTTCAATTAATAAAAACGTTCAGGAAATTGATAAAAATCTTAAGGTTGTCCGAGAGTACATCACATTCTTAGTAAAAAAAGAGGCGGGACTTTCTGGTGAATTGGATGACACAATTTGGACCCGCGATGCATTAGACTCACTTGCATACTGTTTTGCCGTAGAGTCTGCAAAATACCAAGCTCAGGCAGCTGCAAAATGGATTTCAACTGCGTATAACGACAACCCTGCCTTCATCGAAAATTATGAAAATTTCAACAGAGGAACAGTCGCTTCTGCTAATCAAGGTTTTTTAGAAGACTACAAAGAAAATGCTGGATGTAAATCAATAGACCAAACAATTCAAAAAAATATTGCTAACAATCTTAAAAGGAGTGAGAGTTATACAAGCTCATGTAGTATTGAAGACTCTGAGAATGAAAAGAACACTACCGAGGAATATATAGAGAGGACACTAACACCAAACAGTGGTGCCTGGAGAACCATGCAAGCACTTGCAGATAAGGAAGTTGCTGTGACAAATGCACTAGAGACAAATAAAACTGAATTGCAGCAAGAGTATTTAATTAGTAAAAAAGAGAAAGAGGGTGAAGGTCGTGCAAAAATAACAATACCAGCCAGATTCTTACTTCATGATGCATTAAGAAGAACTGAAATACCATACGACATGCTTGGAAACTTTGATGAAAGTACAGAAGGTGCACTTTTCGACTTTTTTGAAGAAATATTTGATGATGGTCCGGGTGGAATATACAGATCGGTTGAATAAAAAGACTTAAAACTGAATACACCAACAGAAACACGAACTTCAATTAAGTAAGGTATTATTTAAAACTTCATTGACATTAGACTCCAAAACCACTATGGTTAGAACAGGAGTAGTTTAAAAATGAAAAAGAAAACAGTAATTGCAACAGTCGGAGCTATGCTGGTCTCAATACTAGTAAGCTGTAATCCAAAACTTCAAAATTCAACAAAGTCTTCTGAGGCAACAGGGCCAGAAAAAATCGTCTTTAACGCTTTCGAGCTTAAAGAAGATTCTGAACCCTCCAATAATCCAAGATACACAGTCTGGATCAGAACAGAAGATGTAAATGTTCCTTATTACATTTTTGTCAATCTCGACAAAAACAGGAACATTTATTCGTACTATGGCTTAGACTGGAGGGGTTCACCCTTTAAGCTTAGGTCATTTACGCTAATCTCTGATGGGCCGAGAGGGATAAGTCTCGCGCCAGACTATGGAACAACCATCAACAAACTAACGCTGTATGTTGATAAGTTTTGTGTTCCAGGTAAAGGAGAAATTGTTGTTCAGATGGAATCATTTCCTCTCACCGTTGAAGCATTGCAAAATGTAATCGACAGCGAGCCACTTGATTTCGCTTGGAGCAGGGTAAGTTACCCAGGACACGAAGGAGGAGGTAGGGTTATCTCCTCCTCAGACTAACCACACAAACTGAATCGTTGCTCAGTTTGTATATTTTCTTTTAGGTGGTAGATAAAAGTAGTAGTTTCAATATCCTTTTAAATTGCTATAATTTAAAAGATGAGACAGAAGCTACTTTTTTTAAAAAAAATATCACTTCTATTATGCCTTTGTTTGTTTTTATTTTCTTCATTAAACATAACAACAAGCAGAGTGATTGACGGAAGTGAAGATTTAGCAATCAACATCTCACTGAACACAACAGAGGTGTATGCAGCAAAACCCCGTAATGGCAATGGAAACAATGCAGGAAAAGGTGATGGCAATGGAAACAATGCAGTAAAAGATGAAAAAGCACCAAAATGGTGGTCGGCGGAAGCAATAGCAAATGCAATTGTCTCAAGAGTTGTATCTTTAGGAATAAAATTGTTCTCGGTTTTTGTACTAGGAATAGCATTTCTTGCAAGTTACATAACCGCATGGGCTGTTGGTTTCGCGGTTATTGCACTTGATATTGGAATTAGTCTAAATCTTCAAGGATTTTCAGATATGATGCAAAATGATATTGGTACAGCAATTCAGAATTCTTGGAAGATATTTAGAGACTTAGGAAACATTGGGCTTGTTTTCATTCTTTTATATATTGCAATAAATACCATTATTCAAGCAGGTAGTTTCCAAACTAAAAAATTGTTAGGTACGACAATAATGGTGGCAATTTTAATTAACTTTAGTTACCTCGCAACAACAATTGTTATTGATGTCTCTAACATCATGGCTGAGTCGATTAAAGGGGCGATTGATGAAGAAATAGATAATAAAGGGCTTGGTTTCTGGATACACGAAAGAACAAAAATGAGTACCATCTCCGACAAAGCACTAGGTGCAGCAGGTGTTCCATTGTTGGAGAAGGGTGGGACAGGAGCTTTTAATCAACAAATAGACGATAAGAAAGATGACGCAACTTTTAGTGACCAAGTTGTAACTTGGGCAACATCATATACTCTACTTACAATTTTGAATTTAGTTATTATTATCGTCTTCCTGGTTGCAACAATTATGCTCATCACCAGAGTGATAATTTTAATGTTTTTGCTTGTACTATCACCAATAGGTTTCATTAGTGGAATACTTCCTAATACCAAAAAGATGAGTGATGAGTGGTGGGGGGCACTTATGAATAATGCATTCTTTATGCCAATCTTCTTACTATTCATTTATGTGGCGGTTGAAATTATTAATAGTGAAGGATTAGCGCAACTCTCAGCATTAGCCAATGTTGGAGCAAGTAGCAGCAAAGGTACATCTGAACTTACAACAACAATTGCCAATATCATGGCACCACTTGTGCAATATGGACTTGTGATAGGTATGTTTATTGGCGCACTTGTTGTTTCACGAAAAATGTCTATGGGAGGAGGAGGGATCGCAAGTAAGGTTAGTGGAAGTATTACAACATCTATTGGCAAAGGTGCGATTGGTGCTGGAGCATTTGCAGGAAGACAAACAATCGGAAGGGGTGCTGACATGGCGGCCAATTCAAACTTCATGCAACGCAGAACTGGTGTCATGGGAACCTTTGCGAGAAAACAAATGCAAGGCGTAGCTGGATCAAACTTTGATGCTCGAGGTTCTAGAGCATTTAAAGGGGTTGCATCAGCCACAGGTGTTGGTAATGACTTTGGCAGCAAAGGGAAAGGGTTTGGTGATATTAAAGATGGTGGATTTACTAAGTATCAAAAAGATAAGCAATCTAACCTTGATGGCTATGCCAAATCGGTGCAAACAAACCTAACAGACGAAGAGCAAGGTCAAGTCGATCAACAAAAAGCAGACTTGGTTACAATGAAGTCTTCATTGAAAACTGCTAAAAAGGATGGAAACAAGACGGTCGAAAAGAAGCTTGAAAAAGACATTAAAGCAGCTCAGGATAAAATTCATGAGACAGAGAATAAGAACCAAATTGCTTATGCAAAATCTCAACAAAAGCTTGCTGATAAATCCAAAGGTTGGCTAGGAAAAGCAAACAAAAAGTCTGCAAAGAAAATGATGGATAATTTATCTAAAGATAAAACTGACAAAAGATTTGATCAGATTGAAGAGCTAATCAAAAAGAATGCGGATAAAGATTAATTAAATTATGAATACCGATACTAAAACAATCATTCGAGAACATTTCAACGACCTGCCACCGGTAGTACAGGACGTTATTCTTAATTCAAAATGGGAATCAAAAATTCGTAGAATTGTTGAAAATAATAAATTACATATCGACCAAGGTGCAGCTATTGAAAACTTAGTATTCGTTACGATGCTTGGGATGGAAGTTCCAGATGATTTCATTCAAAATGCTCAAGAGTATGCGAATGTTAGTGAAGAAAAAGCGTATGCAATATCGCTTGAGGTTGAAAGAGAAATCTTTGGTTTAATTCGAAAAAAACTTGTTGAAATAACAGACACTGCCAATACCGTAGATGATATTGGGCGAGTAACAGATGAACTAAGTAAGGTTGCAGACGACATTCAGGTTCGTGCGACATCAGACCAATCTGCTATTCAAAACGACACTCTTGTAGTTTCACGCAATAAAGAAACTGTTCCGACACTTGATATTTCAGGAAAACCTAAGCGAGAGCGTAAATCTCTAAAAGATACGATTCCTATTAACTACTTTGAAAAAGGTACCTCATCTCACTCTTTGCAAAATAACAAAGCAGAGATGGATGAAAGTTTCGCTGAGCAAGACACTGAAGAAATAGAAGTTAAGGAAACAGTCGAAGAAAAACCTGTAGCAATTCCAATCAGAAAAGATTCTTATAGGGAACCTATTGAAACAGAGGATGCACAACCTAAGAAAGACTTATTAAAGCCACCAATTAAGCCAATTCTATTAGACGATGGTGAAGATGAGGAGACAGAGAAGGAATCGGTGCACATTATTGAATCTGAAATACCTACACCTGAAATACCAACAGATGTAACCGCGACAAACCCTTCACCTCAAGACCAAATTGATTCTGTAATTTCTGGCAATGAGCTTGTTCAACAAGACATTACAGAGGCAGAGACCGCAAACAAGAAAGGCTTGTTTGGTTTGTTCAAGAAAAAGAAAGTATCTCCTGAAAATAACGAAGCAGAGCAAGTTGAAAAAAACACAACTGAAGCAAAAGAAGACGCCCCAACAAGCATTGTTGCCGAAGGTCTTGCTAAACCACTTGTAACACAAAAAGAGCAAATACTATTTGGAAAAATGGAAGTTAAAAAAGATGCTCCAAAGCCTGATTTTGTAGAGAAGCCTCAAACAGCGTACGATTCACCAACCGACCCATACAGAGAATCTCCTGAGTAGTTTTGTTATACTTTATATATATGGCACGCTATCAAGTCCCACAATTCTTAGAGATTGAAGATAAAATTTTTGGCCCACTTACATTGAAACAATTTTTGTTCTCGATGGCAGGAGGAGCAATCATGTTTATTACATGGTCTGCACTTGGAATGTTTATGGGTATTTTGGTTGGAGGGCCATTTTGTGCACTCTTTCTGGGTTTGGCTTTTTTTAAAGTTAACAATAGGCCACTTTCTCGCGCAATCGAAAGTGCAGTTAAATACCTTAGTACTCCAAAACTATACATATGGAAGAAAGACAAAAAAACTCCTGAAAAAATTATTAAAGATATAGCATCTGCAGGGCAAATGGAGGTACCTAGTTTATCTGGAAGTAAATTAAAAGATTTGTCTTGGGGATTAGATATTCATGAGACATTAAATACACTAGAAGACCTTTCAGTTCACAAAGAAAAATAAGTACGCACGTTCGTTTCTTTTTGATACTACATAATGGGTTATAATAAACTCAACAATGGCACCAACAAAAAATAGTAAATCTACACAGTCAATTATCCCAATTCGAGAAGTTCGAGATGGTGTTTTAGTACTTAAGGATGGGTCAATGAGAACCTTACTTATGACATCATCAATTAACTTTGCACTAAAATCTGCAGGTGAACAAGAGTCTATCATTTTTCAATTTCAGCAGTTTCTTAATTCACTAAACTTCTCAGTTCAAATTTTCATTCAATCACGACGTTTAGATATTCGACCTTATTTAGCGACACTCGAAACCCGAGAGAAAGAACAAATTAACGACTTAATGCGTATTCAAATTCGTGAATATATTGAGTTCGTACGAACATTTACTGAGCGAAGTAATATTATGACAAAGAGTTTTTATATTGTTGTGCCATACACTCCACCAGTATTAACAAAACAAAAAAATAAAAAAGGAGGGTTTTTCTCGAAGGTTGATCGTCATGCAGATGGTACAGCAAAATTAAACATGGATGACTTTGAAGAGTATAGAACACAACTTGAACAACGAGTTGCGGTAGTACAACAAGGAATCGTTCGTTCAGGAGTACGTGCGGTACAACTGGGGACAGAAGAGGCTATTGAGGTTTTCTATCGATTGTTTAATCCTGGTGATGTTGAAAAACCAATAAAAAACTAATATGGCACTATTCGATTTTTTAAAAGGAAAAAAAGATAAGAAAGTAACACCTAATGCGATTACTTCTTTTTTGCCACAAGAAATATACGAAGCGGGAGTTCTTGAGCTTCAAGATGTAATTGCACCTGCAGCACTAAAAGTAACACCTCGAGAAATTAACCTTGGTGATAAGTTAGTACGAAGCTTCTTTGTTATCTCATACCCTCGATATCTTGCAGACTCGTGGTTTTCTCCAGTAATTAACTTAGATAAAATTTTTGATATCTCTGTATACGTTCACCCTATTGATACTGCTACCATTTTACGACAATTCAAAAAGAAGGTTGCTGAGGTACAAAGTCAGATTAGAAACCGAGAAGAAAAAGGATTGGTTCGAGATCCTATTCTTGATACTGCATACCAAGACTTAGAGATTCTTCGTGATAACTTGCAACAAGCACAAGAGAAAATTTTTGATGTTGGTTTATACATATCTATTTATGCAGACAGCAAAGATGAATTAGATAAATTTGAATCTGAATTAAAATCTATTTTGGAAGCAAAACTTGTATATGTAAAACCTGCGCTATTCCAACAAGAAGAAGGGTTTAGAACAGTTATTCCTACCGCACAAGACCTTTTGGGTGTTCACTCTAAGCTAAATTCATCTCCACTTTCGAGTTTATTCCCGTTCATTTCCTTTGACCTTACATCAGACAAAGGAATTCTTTTTGGAATTAACCGACACAACAGCTCACTTGTACTGTTCGACAGATTCAGTCTAGAAAACTACAACTCAGTAACATTCGCGAAAGCTGGTTCTGGAAAATCTTACGCAACGAAACTTGAAATTCTTCGAACTCTTATGTTTGATACAGATGTAATTGTAATTGATCCCGAACGAGAATATGAGTTCTTAGCTGAAGCCAGCGGAGGGCGATATTTTAATATTTCACTTACATCAGACCACCACATTAACCCATTTGACTTACCACCTGCACGAGACGATGAATCACCAGGAGACATTCTTCGGTCAAACATTGTTAACTTAGTAGGACTATTCCGACTTATGCTTGGTGGTTTAACTCCTGAAGAAGATGCAATTGTAGATAAGGCAATTCAAGAAACATACGCACTTAAAGACATTACACCAGAAAGTGATTTTTCTGATATCGAACCACCACTACTTTCAGATTTCGAATATGTACTTTCAGGAATGAGCGGAGGAGAAAGTCTTGCGCAAAAACTTTCAAAGTATACCCACGGAACATGGTCTGGATTTATTAATAAACCATCTAATATTGATATCAATAAGCGCTTTGTGGTGTTCTCGCTTCGGGACATGGAAGACGAACTAAAACCTGTTGCCATGTATCTTGTAACACACTTCATTTGGAATGCTGTTCGAAAAGAACTAAAGAAGCGATTATTCGTAATTGATGAGGCGTGGTGGATGATGAAATCTGAAGATACTGCTTCATTCTTGTTTGGTTTAGCAAAACGAGGACGTAAATACTTCTTAGCTATGTCTACAATTACTCAAGATGTGGAGGATTTTCTGCGCTCACCATATGGAATGCCCATTATTACCAACTCATCTATTCAAGTACTTCTGAAACAATCTCCAACTGCAATCGACATGATTCAGCAAACATTCAACCTCACAGAAGAGGAAAAATACTTGCTGCTAGAATCTGGAGTAGGGGAAGGGATTTTCTTTGCAGGAATTAAGCATATTGCAATTAAAATTATTGCTTCATACACAGAAGATCAAATTATTACTTCTGATCCATCACAGGTACTACAAATTAAAAAAGCAAAAGCTGAACTTCGAGCATCTGGAGGACAATCTAATCCAGAGGCACTTCGTAAAAATCAAGGAATCAAAGGGGTGAGTTAGTGGCAATGAATGATGTACAATAACAACTAATGAATCAAGCAAAAGTATTTCGGGACGCAGCGAACAGCATGTCTTCATATTTTAGAGAAAATGGTATTACTGTTGATGTTTCTACCGCAGACATTAAAGAGCTAAAAAACAGCCCCCCTCCAAAGAAGATCGACTTTCCAATTATTTTGTTTATTGTAATGTTAATTTTTGAAATAATTGATGTTATAGCTGCGTTTGATCCGTCAGCAACAATTGGTACATTTTGGCGCGTCGTAAGGTTTTTTACCGCGCTCAGTCTCTGGGTTTGGGCAGCAAAATCGATCCAAGGAATTAAACTGATTGGAATTCAAAAAAAAGCATTAAGAAAGGCGCTTCAAAGATTTCTTTTAGTTTTAGCCGCAAACATTCCAATGCCGTATGTAGGACAAATAATTGGAGTACTACCAGTGGAAACTGTCTTTATCATCCTTACATACAACTACAATAGTAAAATTGTTAAAATGCTATGGGCGGTAATTGAAGGTGATTTTAAAAACCTTAATATAGCAATCGGAATTAATACAAACATAACAAGAACAAGGCGTGGCCCAAGCATAGACATCTCCCAAACAACAGCAGCAGATAAAACAGCAGACGGTAGCGAAAGTAAACAGTCTGCAAGCACAAGTGGTCTTGCCAAAAAAGATGACAATCTCGACTTAAGAAATTCCGCTTGAGGACTCGCCATTACAGCGGTACAATAGGAGCAATGAAGAAACATTCTTTTACCTCTTTTTTTATATGTACAACACTTTTGGTCGGAGGTTTTTTTCTGGCAACATCAAACATATCCAAAGCTCAAACTTCAACAAATATAACAGATAGTATTATTTTAGAAGTTATACCAAGGAACCCTAGTCCTGGGCAACAAGTAAGGGTTGAGGTTGAAAGTTTTGTTTCAAACTTAAGACAAGCAAATATAGCATGGAGCGTAGATGGAACTATTCAGCAACAAGAGATTGGTAACCAGACCTTCTTTTTTATTGCGCCGGAGGCTGGTGAAATAGTGACTGTTGATGTAATAGTCACCCTTCAAAATGGAAGTACCTACTCCGACAGGATAATTATTGAGCCTGGGGGAGTAGATATAATTATTGAAGGAATTACCTATACACCACCAATGTATAGTGGTAGACCACTATTTACACACGAATCTCAAGTAAATATTGCGGCACTTCCAACACTCATTGAAGGTGGTCGACTACTTACCTCAGATGATATTTTTTATAGGTGGGAAGTAAATGACACATATATTCGTGATGTTTCAGGGGTTGGTCGAGATAATATTATTTATACAGGGAAAGTTGTATCTCTTCCGATAACAATTCAAGTTACAGCAGAAAGTCTAACAAGCGAAATAAAAGCAAAAAAGCAGATTATTGTCACACCACTAGACCCAGAATTAGCTTTGTATGAAACTAATCCACTACAAGGAACCTTGTTTGGTAAGTCATTGCTTGGTGAGTTCAACTTAGAACGAGAAGAGTTAACACTCACCGCCATTCCTTATTTCTTTGATGTTAATCGAAAAGATGATGCTAGCTTAGATTATTATTGGGCAGAAAACAGGACGCAAATTAGCACTGAATTAACATCAAATGAACTAACACTAACCAATGTGGGTCTACAAAACAGCGGCACCTCAAATATTGGAATTGCAGTAAATCACACAGATTATCTTTTGCAAGATGCTTCAACGAACTTTACACTTAATACAATTGGTAATAATCAAATTAACATTGAAAACGACAATGAAATTACAGTATTTTAAAATAAAAATAAATCTACTTCTACTGTTGCTCTTATCACCAACAGTAACACTTGCTCAGAAAAAATATGTACCCATTACAGAAGGAGGGGTTCCTTTTATAGAAGGAGGTAACACATTTGGAAATGTGCTTGTTGGTTTGTTTAAAGCGGGGGTTTCCATAGCGGCATTCTTAGCAGTTGCGATGTTAATTGTTGGTGGAATTCAATATATGGGAAGTGATTCTATTTTTGCAAAAGACGAAGGAAAGAAACGAATTTCTGCTGCACTTGGAGGATTATTAATCGCATTAACATGCATCTTAATGCTTGGAATCGTTTTTGGTTTTGATGGATCAAGTAACGGTGGGTCATTTAAAGTTTTTGAATAGAATTATGTTACGAGACTTTAAAACACTAGCAATTACAACAGCGGTACTCATAGTAGTAATAGTTGCTTTAACTTTTACTATTTTCAGGACTCCAACCACACCTCCAGAAACAATTGTAATTGAAGACGAAGTTGATACAACAATAGAACTTAGAGCCCTGATAGAAGGTAACCAAACACAACTAACAATACAAACATTTGGTGGTGAGAAAAATGTTAAAACTTTTTTTAATGATGGAACAAACTATGCACTCACAAGGAACCCTGCAGCAACAGGAGACAGGGAACTGGCAATAATTGAGCCTTTCGGGAACTACTATTACAGTGAGCAAAATGAAGAACGAATACCATTCGCCACAGGAAAAGGAACAGCAAAATATGGGTATGAAGAGGTTGCGAGCATTTCTGGCGAACTACTAAGGGAATTAAATACAGACACAGAATACTTTGTTGCATACCCAGACTCACTCAGTGCTGGTATTGCTGGCATTGAACAGATTCCAGATTCAGGATCTTCAAACAGGTTTTTAGGCACACAATTTGCAGCAATAACAAATATTAACAACAACGTAACTGTAATTGCAGAAATAGTGCACAGAGGGGAAGAGCAAGGAGTACTTAACGTTTCAGAACGAACAAGAAAGACACTAGGTTTAAGTAATGGTGCAATTGGTAATTTGGAAATTGGCTTAATTAGTAAAGACTTAAGTGAGGTTGGTGCAATTTTGCCATTTCAAAAATAAAAATATTATTTAATAAGAGAAGAAAATAACGTATACTTAAAAGCATTATGGTAAGAAAAATTCTTGGTTGGCTCATTTTTGTTTTAATAGCATCTTTTATTGGCTTTATTGTTTGGCTATTATTCTTTCGTCAAACCCCGGTCACCCCTCAATTTGAAACAAGAGAACGTGCTGAAGATTTTTTTCCAGTAGACACAACAAGTAACATTGGAACAAATGGCCCTATCAACCAAGACGGAAGAGGGGAAGGGACAACAGGAAGAAGTGCAATTCCTCGAGTTCGGCAACTTTCTAATGTTCCGACAGCAGGAGGAGCAGCCTTTGAACGTCTTACAGGTTCTTCTGAGACATTCATTACCGAAGATGGTGTGGAAGAGAGCGCAAACACATCAATGACCATTTTCCGATACATTGAACGAGCAACTGGGCACCTTTACGAAACAAGAGAGAATACACTAACACAGACACGACTTTCGAATACAACAATTCCAAAAGTGTATGAAGCTAAATTTGCACCAAACGGATCAAATGCAATACTGCAACTTATTGATGATGCAGACTCTGAAACACTTAAGACTATTTCTGCCTCAGTGGTGGCAAAAAGTACCACAACACAAGAGTCGTTTCAGCTTGTAGCAGATGGTTTTGCGCTCGAAGGACCATTCCTTTCACCAAACATTGAAAGTGCTGAAATATCAGCTTCAGGTATTTCTTATATAGTACCAAACCAAGATAGAGGAAGTGCGCTAATTACTGCTGATTTTAACGACCTATCTAAAGAGCTTCTATATGATGCACCCTTACTGTCTTGGAATTTGCAAGATGTAAACAGCGGAACACTTGCCCTAACAACAAAAGCAGATTCTCGCCTTGATGGATTTCTTTACACTGTAGATAAAAGCACAAATGTAGTAACAAAGAAGTTAGGTGACATTCCAGGATTAACAACACTAATTAGCCCTAATGAAAAATGGATTATTTATTCACAATCTAGTGGAAACAGCATTGATACATACGCACTTAATCAAGAGACTAATGATGTGATAACACTTGGACTTAATACATTGCCAGAGAAATGCATCTTCTCAAACAATAATGAAGATATTTTGTTTTGTGGTGCAGCTAATCAACCAGAAAGAGTTCCATATCCTGAGTCGTGGTACCAAGGAGCAGTATCGTTCAACGACAACCTGTGGAAAGTATATCTAGATACAAACGAGTATGATCAGGTGTTGGGAGACAGGGAAGATGTCGACAGAAGCTTTGATATAACACAAATAACAATAAGCCCGAAGGATGAGTTTGTGCTCTTCATCAACAAAAAAGACTTAACACTATGGAGTGTTGATGTCACCAATATAGAAAGATAAGGTTGTGTAACAAATTAAACATTAAAAAAGATGGCCAATAGCCATCTTTTTTAATGCCTCGTATTTGTTATTTCTATTTACTTACCACACCCTCTTTCTTCTTGTTGTCTTCGATTTCTTGCTCTAGTGGAGCTCGTACCTTTTTACGCATATACATTTCCTGCCCAATTGTAAACAGGTTTGAGACAAACCAATACAAACCAACAACCGTAATAAGTGTGTAAGAAATAAAGAAGAATACCACTGGTAACACCCACTTCATCTGAATACCCATACCTCGCATCATGTCATCTTTGAAGTTTGGTTTACCATCAGAAGATGTTTTTACTGGAACTACAGGGAATGAAAGTCTTGCCTGGATGTGTTGTGTTACAGCAACTAATATTGCCACCAGCGCACTTTTAGCAGCACTTATATCAATAAACCCTAAGAAGTTAACATTCACATTTTCTGGAACAGGAACAAAAGAGTATAAAATATCTAAATTAATACTTGGCAATCCACCCCTTAAAAAGACAAAGTAAAGTGCCAAAATAACAGGAATCTGAATAAACACCACAACAATACTTGAGAAAGGGTTTATCTTTTCTCTCTTATACAGGTCGAGCATAGCTCTACCCATTTCTTCACGCTTGTCTTTGTATTTTTCTTTCATTGCATCCAACTCTGGCTGGATTGCCTTCATTTTTATTTGAGTATAGACAGCTTTTTTAGAAAGAGGGAAGAGCACAAGCTTCACAAAAATAGTAAGCACGATTACTGCGAGCCCAACATCTCCACCAGGAATAATATCAATTAAACCAATCAATGCGTTATATAGTGGCTCGTATAAAACTGTGTTAAAAAGCTCTTTCATGGTTCAAATATACTAGTTATGAATAAAAAGTGTGCTGTTATTCTAACGCAAAGCAACTCGTTTTCCTAAATCCTCAAGCAACTCTTTCAAAACAGGAAGTGTACTACCTTTCATTTCACTGGTAACAAAAATAATATAGTCACCACTCGGGAAGTGTACAGACTCTTCACGAATTGCTGCCATAACCCTTCTCTTAATAAAGTGTCGTTTTACGGCACTTTTTTCCACCTTCTTTGGAACACTTACAGCAAAGCGTTTAATTGTGTTTGGCTCAAACCTTGTATACAAAACAGAAGAACGGACAGTTCGTCCGTTCTTCATTATTTCACCAAACCTGTCTGTCCCCATTCTTTGAATCTTAGGAAGCATGGTGTGAGAAAGAGTTATGCTCGACGAATTACAGAAACAGCAAGTACAGTTCGACCTTTTTGTCGTCGAGCTTTAAGAATGTTTCGTCCTCCAGGTGTTCGAGATCTTACTAAGAAACCATGTTTCGTAGCTCGTTTTTTTCTTTTTGGATTATATGTGAATGACATAGTGATTTATTTAAAACAGTACACAACTTTTTAACATAAACCTGTTTTTTAAACAAGTTTAACTATTCACATATAAGTATATAATAGAAACTCAAATCCTATGCCTACACCTCACAACAACCTCGACATCGACACTAAAGAACTTTGGGACAATGCGCTTGTCGAAATTGAGACAACGATATCAAAAGCAAACTTCGCGACATGGTTTCGGGACACATTCCTACTTAAGGTTCAAGACGGAACAGCAACAATTGGGGTTCCAAATAACTTTGTTAAAGACTGGCTTTCAAATAAATTTAGTAAATCAATACTAAAAACACTTCGTGACCAAAGTGATGAAATAAAATCTATTGAGTTCACTGTTGCAACAATCGACAAACAGAAACAGCAAAAAAAGTCTTCTAGTAAAAAAGCAGAAGAAGCGGGAACACCATCACTACCTCTAGACAATTACTATATCGACAAAGAGAACAACCTAAACCCAAGGTACACATTTGAAACATTTGTACTTGGTGACTTCAATGAACTCGCTCATGCAGCATCGCAGGCGATTATTAAACAACCAGGGATTGTATATAATCCACTTTTTATTTATGGAAGTACTGGTCACGGAAAAACACACCTTATACAAGCAATAGGGAACAGGGTGAAAGAGCTCTACAGTGAAAAGAAGATTATTTATGTTACATCAGAGATATTCGCTCAAGATCTTGCAAATGCGATTTCATCAAATAAAGTAAGTGCGTTTAAGGAGAAGTATAGAAAATACGACGTACTAATCATGGACGATATTCAATTCTTTTCTAATAAAGAAAAAACGCAAGAGGAACTATTCCACTTATTTAATACTCTGTACGACAACAACAAGCAAATCATCTTTTCATCAGATAAGCACCCTTCATACATTACAGGATTAGAGGAACGTCTTAAGTCACGATTTAATCAAGGAATGATAGTTGATATTCCAAAACCAGACACAGAAGCTCGACTACAAATATTACGAACTAAATCTGAAGCAAATGGTGTAGTTCTTAACGATGACGTTTGTGACTACCTAGCTTCTACAATAGAAGGGAATATTCGTGAGCTTGAAGGTGTAATAAATTCAATTGTTTGTCAGTCTCAACTAAAAAACAAAGATTTAAACATCAACGAGGTCAAAGATTTAGTAAAAAATAACGAGCGTCCAAAGAAGATGGTTTCTATTAAAGATTTAATAAAAATTGTAGCTGATTTCTACAACATTGAGCCAGAATCTATCTGTGACAAAACAAGAAAGAAAGAAATAGTTAAACCTCGCCAAATAACAATGTATATTTTGCGAGAAGACTTTAAAACATCATATCCAACAATCGGAGACAAGCTTGGAGGAAGAGACCATACTACAGTTATTCACTCTTGTGACAAAATTAAAGAAGAACTAAAAACAGATCAAACACTAGAACAACAAATCAATCAGATTCGTGCGATGATTTAACCATGGATAACTTGTGTAAAACCCGTGCGTATCTTTGTGGATTACTATGTAGATAATAGTGTATAAAGTAAGGAGAAATTAGAGTGGCATAAACAAAAGAACAACTTGTGCACAAATCATCATAATGAATCCACAAGTTGTCTGTACTAGGAAATTTGTTTAAGCCTTATTTATAAAGTTGGAATGATGTTTTCCACTTATCAACAGCCCTAATAATAGAAGTATTTTATTTATAAAGAAAAGTTAGTAACAAGTGGATATATGAAAATTCAGTGCACAAAAGAAAAAATACAAAGAGCTGTCCAGAAAGCAGAAAGGATAACTGGGAAGAATGCCACACTACCTGTGTTGGCTTGTTTGTACATAGAGGCAAAAGATAAGAAACTAAATATACGCGCAACTAATTTAGATATTGGTGTAGAGATAACTATCCCTGTAAAAGTTGAAAGAGAAGGGGTTGTTGCTGTTCCAGGACAATTATTTACAAGTTTTATTGGAAGTATTGCAGGAGACGAAACTATTACACTAGAACTTGATGGTAAAAATTTACACGTTCATTCTGAGAGAAATGAAACAACAATTAAGGCACTGTCTGAAGAAGATTTTCCAACCATCCCTCAGGTTTCAGGGGAAAAGAATTGCATCATCTCTTCAGAGGCATTAATTAATGGAATGAAATCTGTTTGGTATAGCGCATCTATTTCAAGCATGAAGCCTGAGTTGTCGAGTGTGTATTTATATCCTGATGGATCACATTTATTCTTTGTGGCTACAGATGGTTTTCGTTTGGCAGAAAAACGGGTTGAGGTAAAAAATAACGATACGTTTGAAAGTGTACTTGTTCCGTATCGTAATGTGGCTGAAATAATCAAGCTGCTTGATGGAAACATTAGTGATGTGGAAGTTCGTTTTGATGAAGGACAAATCGCATTTGTTTATGATGGTGTGTATATAGTTTCTCGAATTGTAGATGGTTCATTTCCAGACTATAAGCAAATTATTCCAAAAGAAGATACAACAGAAGTAATTGTTCTTAAGGAAGAGTTCTTACAGGCCTTGAAGCTCTCAAATATCTTCTCAGACAAGTTTAATCAGATAACTATGGCTATCAGTCCTGATAATGGAATATTTGAAATAACGTCGAAAAATTTAGATAAGGGAGAAAATAAAAATATAGTTGATGCAACGTTGCGAGGTGATGATGTTCAGATAAGTTTTAATCACAAATACATAAGTGATTGTTTTACTTCGATGCACTCAGATAGTCTAACGTTGTATTTTAATGGAAACACAAAACCTCTTGTTGTTAGGGGTGTGGGTGATAATTCATTTAGATATCTTGTGATGCCGCTAAATAAATAGCCGGCACTATATGAATCATATAGAATTATATTTAGAAAAATTTAAATCGCTGGGTGCAACAGATTTTTCATTTAAGAAAAAAATTTGTGACATTGTGAATAGTGTCTCTAAGATAGATTTACAAGAAGAAGAGGTGGAGTTGTTTAATGGCAGGGTTGTTATAAGGATTTCTGGTGTTAGAAAAACTGAGTTTGTTTTATATAAGGACACAATAGTTAAAGAGATAAACTCTAAGATGGATATCTCTTAGGGTTTTATTGAGTGTTAAATGTAACCGAGTCTGAATAGGTGTTTCCTAGTGAGTCTGTTGCCTTAATCTCCAAAACATTCCCGTTACTTTTTATTGTATTTATTTCACTTGGAATAAATGAGAACGAACCAGACGTTGCGTCTATTGATCCTGCATTCTCTCCATTAATAAACACTTCACCACTTGTGAGTATTGTATTTTCTGTAACCAGTGCAACATACACAGTTGAGTCTTCAAAGAAGCTGTCTCCGTTAGAAGGGTTTATTATGGAGATTTTTGGAGTGTTAACTTGTTGGTTGTTGCTTGAACCAGAACCTTGGTCAAAGAATCCTCCTCCATAACCTTGTTGGTTGGTCCATAGTTGTACCGCAAACTCCCATTGAGCATATTGTGAGTCACGTCCAGGATTTCTTGGTGAAGGTCCGAGTGGATTATTTTTATCTACTGTATGAAGAATTGAGTGAATGTCTCCTCCACCTCTTGTCGTTAGTTGAAGTCTGTTTACAGGAGTGTCTTCGTCTGCAAGTTCTCCTGTTTCAGAATCAATTGCGATAATATCTTCACCTCGCCAAAATCCCGCCATCATTGGTTTTATGTCTGCAGGCATTGACGGAGGAGTTCCAAAAGAGCCAGCTGGGTATTTTTCTATTGCAACTTGCATATACTCATTCCACATCGGGGCAACAATAAAACCAGCAACCTTTTTGTCCATAGAACGATTATCGTTATTTCCTGCCCATGCGGCTACAGAAATGTTTGGTGTGTATCCAACAATCCACGCATCTCGGTAGTCGTTTGTTGTTCCTGTTTTTGCTGCAACATCAATCCCTGGGAAGTGTAAGAATGAGTTTGCTCCAAATGCTGGTGTTCGGGCCACATTATCTGAAAGTACGTCAGAAATTAATCTTGCGGTTTCTTGACTCATTACTCGAGTTGCTTTTTCTTCATACTCCTCAAGTACTCGACCATTATTATCTTCAACTCGTAAAATTCCAGTTGTTCTGTGTTTAAAACCTTCATTTGCAAATACCGAATATGCACTCGCCATGTCGATTGGGCGAACTTCTCCTCCTCCTAGTACTAGTGTGAGTCCATATTGTTTGATATTTGTAAGTGTCTCTAGTCCCATTCTTTTTGCCAAAGAAAGTGAGTCTTCTAATCCTGCTAAGTAAAACGCTTTAACTGCTGGAATGTTTACTGATTGTGCAAGTGCATTACGGAAACTCATTGGTCCATTAAATTTCCCGTCATAGTTAACTGGGTTGTAACAGTTTCCTCCAGAACTACATGTTGTAGAGAATTCTGTTGATACATCAAACACGACTGTTTCAGGACGGTATCCTTTGTTAAATGCTTCTGCATATACAATTGGTTTAAAAGCAGAACCTGGCTGCCTGTTGGCGGTAGTGATATTAAAGTTTCCTTGAATTTTTGTATCAAAATAATCTCGAGAACCAACCATTGTAAGAACTTGCCCGGTGTTTGGGTCAATGGAGATAATAGATCCATTTTCTGCATCGTGTTTTTCTTTATTCTCTAATGCCCACTTGTTTACAATCTCTTCTCCTTTTTCTTGAAGTTCCCAGTCGAGTGTAGTGATAATTCTAAGTCCACCTTGCTCTACTACATCTACTCCGTATTTTTCTTCAAGTTGTTCCTTAATCCAAAACACAAAGTGTGGTGCTTTGATACCAAAATTTTCTTGGGGTTGAAATTCTATGTTTTCAGCCTGAGCCTCTTCAAATTCTTTTTGAGTAATAAAATTATTTTCCCGCATTGAACGTAATACTCTGTTTTTTCGCAACTCTAAGTCTGCTGTATTGTTTCCATAAGGTGAATAGTATGTTGGAAGTTGTGGTAGCGCTGCCATGTATGCAGATTCTGCAAGAGATAAATCCCTCGCGTCTTTTCCAAAGAAACGTCGAGCAGCTTCTTGAACACCATATACAGTTCCTCCATAAGGAGCTTCGTTTAAATACACCTCCAGAATTTCATCTTTGGTGAGTATCTGCTCTAGTCGAGGAGCAAGAACCCACTCTTTAACTTTTCTAGAAACCTTTTTGTCAGTAGTTAGAAGAGAGTTTTTAATTACTTGTTGGGTGATGGTAGAACCACCCTGTCCTCCAAGCAAGTCTCCATTTCGTAGGTTTGTGATAATTGCCCGAAGAATTGCTTTTGGTTCAATACCTATGTGGTTATAAAAGTTTTCATCCTCTATGGCAATCGTTGCCCATTTTATGTGGTCACTCATTGCCTCAAGTGGAACAACTGTTCGTGTAATTTCTCCATGAACATCAAAAAGCACAACATCGCCGGTTCTATCATAAATTTTTGTTGATTCTGCAATTTGCCTATCTTCAAAATTTTCAAGATTAGGTAGTTCAAATGTGCTAACCCACAATAGTGCACCTCCTGCAAATACGAGCCCTGCGATACAGCAAAAAAGTATTATTTTTCCAAAATTAAACTTATTATTTTTCTTCAGTACTTTTTTTAACTTTCGAAGTAGTCGAAACGTGTGTTCTCCTCCCCAATCCAGGAACGCAAAAAGAGAACGGGTAAACTTTTGAGCTGTTTTTTTAATCTTTCGTTTGTAGGGTGACATAGGTGATAAATATGTGGATATTGTGTGGAGAATATACAACAAAAGCGGAAATTATACTAGGAATAAGCATCCATCCTCGTGCTACAATTTTCTCATGAATGCGAAGAAAAAAACTAAAGAAATCAACACTAATCCTGTGGATATTGAAAATCTATTAAATAGGGGAACTGAAGATGTTTTGGTTCGAGAATCCCTAGAGAAAAAACTACAATCAGGGAAACCTCTCCGTATTAAGTTAGGTGTTGATCCAACATCTGCACATATACACATCGGTCGAGCTGTAGTTTTAAGAAAGTTACGAGCCTTTCAGGACATGGGACACAAGGCTGTTTTTATTGTTGGTGACTTCACTGCAAAAATTGGAGATCCTTCAGATAAACTTTCAAAACGTCCAATGCTTACCGATGAAGATATTGTTAAGAATTTAAAAAATTACAAAGAGCAGGTTGGTTCTATTATTAATTTAGATGAAGCTGAGTTTCATTATAATAGTGAGTGGTTATCGAAACTAACATTTAAAGAAATCGCTGAACTGTCCGAATCTTTTTCTGTGGCACAAATGCTTTCTCGTCGAAACTTTAAAGATAGAATTGAAAGCGGAGACGATATCTCATTGCGAGAATTTTTATATCCACTTATGCAAGGCTACGATTCCGTTGCTATTTCAGCAGATGTTGAGCTGGGAGGCTTTGACCAATTGTTTAATCTAAAGGCTGGAAGGGTTATTCAAAAACATTATGGAAGATTGGAGCAAGATATTTTGACGTCCCAGATGTTAGAGGGAACAGACGGAAGGAAGATGTCCTCTAGCTGGGGAAACATAATTGCAATTACTGATGGTCCCGGTGACATGTATGGAAAAGTAATGTCACTGCGTGATGAGTTGCTGGAAAAATACTTTCTACTTACAACCGATGTTTCTGTTGATGAAATAAAGCAGCTTTCTGAAGATGCCAAAACAAATCCTAAAGAAATCAAGATGCGTTTGGCTCGTGAAATTGTTGCTATATATCACAATGAAGAAAAAGCTGTATCTGCAGAAAAGAATTGGGAGGAGGCTTTCTCTAAAGGGGGAGTTCCTGAAGGTGTGGAGGAGGTCGAAGCGACCCCTGAAACAAAAATTGCAGATGTTTTACTCTCTAAAAAAGTGGTTGCTTCTAAAAGTGAATTACGAAGATTGGTTGAGTCTGGTGCTGTAACCCACACAGATTCTGGAGAAAAAGTTCTTGATATAAATAAGGTGGCGAAAATTGGAATCTACAAAATTGGAAAAAGAAGATTTATAAAAATTGTTGTGAAAAAGCAGAAATAAAAAACCTCGCATATGTGCGAGGTTTTTTATTTACTTACTACTAATGCATAAATGAGAGATACACGATACCCCTCTTTCTTTAAAAGTCTGAATCTTTATCGTCGTATGAATCGATAAGTACTTCTCCACCATCCTCATCTTCGTCTTCAATTGCTCCAACAAAACTCTCTTCATAATCTTCCTCTGAGTCATCAGATTCTTTTTCGTCTTCATTTTCTTCAGAGTCATCAGACTCTTCTTTTGTAGTATCTTCATCTTCCTCTAGTTCATCATCAAGATCTAATTCCTCTAGCTCCTCTTCGTTTGTTGTTAGTTCTTCTTCTGTCATTTGTTTTTGGTTATTATGCATATGTTGTAACAGGCCTGAGGCAGTCTGTACATATTTCCCCTGTGGATATTTATCGAGATAACAAATTTCTCATATTCTGAGTTGCAAAAAATGCTAATCCACAAGCAATCGCATCAAACTCATCATCCTGTTTTTTTGTGGATCCAATATCGATAAGTAGGGGAACCATTTTCATAACGGCAGTTTTATCACTATTTCCAGCCCCGGTTACTGCTATTTTTATTTCTTGAGGAGAAAACTCAACAATTTCAAGTCCAAGTGATGTGCTTCGTTCAATAATTACACCTCGAGCTTCAGAAACCTTCAATGCTGTTTTTGTATTTTTACTAAAAAACAATGTTTCAATCGCGGTGTGAGTTGGTTGGAATTCTTCAATAACTTCCTCAAGTCGTTTAGCTACTTTTGAAAGACGAATATTGTGTGGTTCTTTTGAGCTTGTTTTGAAGCACTCAGAAAACAAAAGAGTTTCTTTCTTTGTTTCCTCTTTTTCTAATATGGCTATACCAAGCCGTTCATATCCAGGATCAATAGCAAGAATTTTCATGAATCTAGTATACAGTGAAATCTTGGTCGAAAAAAAGAAAAAGCCCACCAACACTATTGTTGGGGAGCAGCACGCTTCAGTATTACCAAGACGTTCTTTTTGCAAACAGAAAACATAATTTCAATCTCATCTGTCCTATTTTTGCAGACAAACCGAGTTGAGTAATCCCACGAAGGAATTAGGTTTTCTCCAAAAACCGCAATTGAAGAAGAAGAGGGAAGGCTCTGGCGGATTGCATCAATCACATCATTGTGTGACAAGTCACACAATGACACAAAGCCAAAAACTCGGACCTCTTTCTGATCTCTTACGGATGCAAGTTTTGCGTCTGTAAGAGACTTGTCGATGATTTCTGCAAAGCTTTCGTGTGGTTTTTTACTCCTGTCTTTAAGCTGTCTTGCAATGGCAATTTCAATTAATTGGAACGATTTTCTCATTTACAATTAAATTGCAATATTTTATTAAAAAAGTCAACACTACGTATTAGTTTGCGTTTGTGTACACTCCTTGCACGTCCTCATTCTCATCAAAAACATCAAGTAGGTTTCCTAGCTTCTCTCCGTCTTTTTCATTTAAATCTACGGTTTGATTTGCGATCCAATCAGTTCCTGTTTTGGTAAATGACCAAGCTGCTGCTCCTGGTGCAGCTAACTCTAAACCTAATTTACTTAATGTGTGTCGAATTTCTGCAGCTGTTCGGTTTTTATTATCGGTTAACGCTTCAATGATAATTGCAGTTCCTCCTGGGCCATATGTCTCATATGTAACTGGATCCATTGCTGCTGTTCCTGCATCTGTTCCTTTTTTCACTGCACGCTCGATGGTGTCTTTTGGCATATTCTCTTTCTTTGCAGATTCGATTGCCGTTGCTAGAGAAGGAGAAGAAACATCACCATTTACCAATTTAGATTCATTGGTGATTTGTTTTGAAAGACGAGAAAATATTTTACTTCTCTTTGCATCTTCTGCCCCTTTTTTGTGTTTTATTTTTGACCATTTATTGTGTCCAGACATAGTAATTTAGTTTAAGTTTCTTTCAGTAATTTATTTCTAAAATATAACAGAAGAATGGGGGAATATAAAGAAAAAAGAATTACTACGAATAGTAATCCCAAGGGTACGTTCCAACTTTTATGGCATCACGCACAAATCGTAAATGAGAACGATATCGAACATGTTTTCCTGGGTTTGGATCCCAGTCGGTTTTACATGCGCTGTACGAAATTATTCCAAGTATATAGTTGAATATATACCAATCGTATCTATCAAATTCTTTTTCTGACTTTGCGAGTGTAAGGATGAATTGCTGTAGCACTTCTGCTGAAGTGTCATCTTCGAATGTTTCAAGAAGATCACTCTCAAGATATTTCATGAGATTCTCTGAAGAGAATTCTTGCAATTCCTTGTAGACACTCACTGTTGCTGTTCCGTATTCACTTGCGCTAAAGTCTGTGGCAAAAACCACAAACTTGCCTTCAATCTGAATCATCGAGTCTTCAGAGAAATCAAAGCTTTTTTTAACATCGGTTTTGAAAACAACCTTTTGATTTTCCTCAGACGCTTCAATTTGCCAGTCGCACCGCAGTGCTTCAATAATTTTTGCTATGTTCATAATACTTTTTCAAAAGTATATAACCATGTGTGAAATTTAAAAGCAATTTTGGAAAGAAAAAGCTTACAAACTCCTTTCCTGTACACTCAACGGCACATCTTTGTCTAAGTGCTCGTACGCTTTAATGGTTACCACACGTCCTCGAGGTGTTCGTTCAATCATTCCGATTTGCAATAAATACGGTTCGTGGAATTCCTCGATAGTTGCAGCTTCTTCTGAAAGTGATGTTGCAACAGTATTTACTCCAACAGGACCTCCGTTAAAGTTTTCTATAATAATATTTAAAACATCTCTGTCTGCCTTGCTTAAGCCTTTCTCATCAATATCTAACATCTTCAGCGCCTCTTTAACTGTTTCTATGCTCAAATCTTCTTTTTTAACTTGAGCCAGGTCTCTACACCTTTTAAGTAAAAAGTTCGCTGTACGTGGAGTTTGGCGGCTTCTGCGAGCTATTTCACCAGCAGCTTCCTTGTCTAAGTTTATTCCTAATATATTTGCTGAACGATCGAGTATGTCGGCAATATTATCTTCACTATAAAATTCTAGTCTGTGTGTTCCACCAGAGAATCTAGAACGAAGCGGCGAAGATATCATTGCTACTCGTGTGGTTGCTGCAATAAGAGTAAATGGAGGAAGTTCAAGTTGAATAGTTCTTGCAGAAGGACCTTTTCCAATAATAATATCTATGTTTCCAGATTCCATTGCTGGATACAACACCTCTTCAATAGTTTTATTAAGCCGGTGTATTTCATCAATAAACAACACATCTCCATCTGAAAGGTTTGTAAGAATTGAAGCAAGATCTCCAACTTTTTCTATGGAAGGTCCAGATGTAATTTTAATCTGTGTACCTATTTGTTTTGCAATAAGATGGGCAAGTGTAGTCTTTCCTAAACCAGGAGGACCATAAAATAAAATATGCTCAGGTGGATGAGAGCGCTCTTTAGCAGCCTCTAAGAGAATATGAAGATTCTCTTTGATGGTATCTTGTCCGATATAATCGTCCCAAACATCAGGGCGCAAAGCCTTATCGAGATGTGTTCCATCTCCACGTAATTGGCTTTCTTCTGAAATTGGCTCTAAAGGGGTTGACATAAAAACAGGGTATGTTATTATAGTAACACATTCAGCGACTTACAACTCAATACTACTTCTGAAGCTTTTGAAGTTACAGATCTCTAAGCGATAGGCTCCCGTCTATAGGCTCATACTCAAGGACGTTTCTGGTCCGGTTTTTTTTTACAAAATTCCGATGCTGGGGCTATCCTTAAGTGTGGGTCTACCATCGACTCGTTTCGATTGGCTCGTTTAGAGATCTGTATTTTTAACTCTCCTTTTAATGATTATAACCCTTGGTTATAAAAACAATATAAAGAATTTCTTTAGAAGTAGTGTTTAGATGTGTTCATTTCTGAATGTTCACAACCCTTAAAGTCACTATACTGAAATACAGAACGAGAACAACTAGTCATGGTTGTTTTTTTGTTGGGTAAAGATGGGGTTTTGTAAAATAGGTTGTAAAGTGGGTGTTATACACCTATTATTTGTATAATTAATCTTTATATATTATGAAAGAAGAGCCTGAAAAAAAGAACATCCTAAAACAGTTTACGAGCGAAAAAAATCATACTTTGTTGAAGATCCTGTTGCTGTTGCAGGAAACGAAGGTGTTCAGCAAAAAGTGGAGAGCGAGACAAGGGAAAAGTTTATTCCAGAAAAAGAACTACAATTAAGTGAATCTGTAGAACGTGCTTCAACACAAGAGGTTTTTGGAGACACAAATGGATCTTTTGATTCATTTATTGATCACCTGCAAAATCGAGATTTAATCGATTACAGTGATGAAAAAATAACGTGGACAGGCGGAAATTCTAACGTAATGTTTATTGGAGATATTTTGGGTGATAGAGCTCCTGAAGGATTCAAGACATACCGAGCACTTAATGAATTGAAAAAACAAGCAGAACAGGCTGGAGGAACGGTGAGTTGGCTTGCTGGAAATCATGAGAATATGTGCACAGCTGTGCTGGGTGGCTTTGATGTTGAGAGCGGAAAGTCTCCAGAAGTAGATATGGACGAACGCTTGACGTCGTATGCAGGAAATCTAGAGTGGGGTTCATTTCTTGATGCTACAGAAATTAGTGCACTAGTTACTGAGGTTGTTTCAGTGAGGGAAGATATTTTAGATACTAACCGAGCGCTACTTGCGAAAAAAGAGAATATTTTACAATTAATTCAAAACGATCCTGCAGTTGAGCCAGAAGTTATTGTTGAGTATGAGCAAGGTATTACAAAAATAAAAGAAACACTTAGTGGTTTCGAGGCTTTTTTAGATGGTTATGATGAATTAGATAATCCTGATGAATTTTATAATACGTTGCTCGTTGAGTATGGAGACTTACTTCCTGATGATGTTTTAAAGTTGGCTGGAAAAAAAATTATTGAAAATCGAAACACTATTAAGCAACGGGTTCTGGATGAACAACCAGAACTGTTTGATGCTATTTGTGAACAAAAAATTCTTGATGTACAAGACGATGTTTTGTATTTACATCCAAATTGTAATAAGGCTATGAGCGATATTATTATGAGTTACACAAAAAGAGGTCTTGCGGTGCAAGATGCAGTTACGCAAATAAATGAGTTCTACCAAAAAACACTTCGATGGTATATGTCCCCAGAACCACGAACTCCGCCTGAGCTTGATGAAAGACAAACCGCCTATTTTAATACAATTCGAGATACGTTTTTAACAACGTCCCGAGCAAGTAGGGTGAACTATTCGGAAGATGCAAAACTTTCAGATGCAGAGCGTGCTGCTATTACAAAATCTTTTAAAGATCAGGGAATTAATGCAATTGTGCATGGGCATAACGATGAAAATGGAGAAGCGCTTGGAGAAGATGGTTTACCAATTATTTCTGTAGACAGGAGTGTGTATAAAAATGAGGGTGTAAATGTTGAAAAACCAATTGCACATGCAACAATTTCTACACAAGGTGTGTTGGCATATCATTAGTTTTATAAAACTTTCTTCTTGTGCAATCTACTTAGTAAACTCGCTGATATCAAAATCATCTTCAACTCCTTCGTCATTTTTCTTCACATCTTCATCCCAGTTAGCAGGAGCGTCACCAAGCCCGTTTCCAGTTTTTAAATCAACTACACGTTCAACCTCTTCAATCGAAGTCATTCCTTTAAGAATTTTTGTTGTTCCATCTTGTGCCATGTCCATAATTCCTTGTTCCATTGCAACTAACTTAATTTCACGTTCAGAAGGGTTTGTTTCAAGTGCTTCTTCAATTGATCTGTCAGACTGAATTGCTTCAAAAATACCAATACGTCCTTTGTACCCAGATTTGTTGCAGTTTTCGCAACCACCCTCATGGGGAGCAAACATTTTTGTTGTGAAATCAACTTCAGGTTCTCTAATTTTATCGTAAATTCGTTTTAGCAAATCGTGCTTTTCTCCAGTAAGTTCAACTTCTTCTTTACAGAATTCACAGAGTCGACGAACTAAACGTTGTGCAATTGCCAAACTAACTGCAGATGTAAGAATTTTTGGATTTACTCCAAGGTCGATAAGTCGAGTGAATGTTCCTGCTGCATTGTTTGTGTGAAGGGTAGAGAATACTAGGTGTCCGGTAAGCGCTGCATGCACCGCTGTTTCTGCAGTTTCTAAATCACGGATCTCTCCCACCATAATTACGTCGGGATCTTGCCGAAGTGAACGCTTAAGTCCAACACCAAAATCGTATCCTTTTTGGTGATCCACCTGTGTTTGTACAATTCCCGCTAGGTGATACTCGATTGGATCCTCAATAGTAATAATTTTAATTTCAGGTGTTTGCTTAAGTCGCATGAATGCATACAGCGTTGTTGTTTTACCAGAACCTGTAGGACCGGTGTTAATAATCATTCCGTTTGGTTTCGCAAGTGTTTCAGTAAAGACCTCCATAAGTTTGTTTGGAACTCCTAGTTGTTTAATTTTTACTTGAATAGATTCTGGGTCAAGTAGTCTCATAACAATAGATTCTCCATAATTACCAGGAAGAATTGAAGAACGAATCTCAATGTCTCGTGCTCCAATATGAATACTAAAACGACCATCCTGCGCAGTTTCTCGCACATTAAGTTTCATTCCAGAAAGCAGTTTAATTCGTGAAAGTAAAAGTTTATATGTGTCTTTGTCGAAATTAATAATTTCAACAAGCACACCATCGAGTCGCATACGTAATCGAATGGTTTCTTTTTCTGGCTCTACGTGAACATCAGATGCTCCAAGCGCAATTGCACTCGCCATTACAATTTCAACAATTCGTGAAATACGAAACGACTTCTTCATTTGCATTATCTCTGCAACAAGCGTTTTTACATCTTCAATTTTTTGTACCTTACTAACGAACTCTTCAATATCTTCACTGGCAATATCAAGCGTTCCTTCTTTGGTTGTGCTGGCGAAAGAGATTTCTTTATAGCGTTCCCATGCTCGGTCTAATCCTTGGTTTGAAACCATGTACGACTCAGTTAGATATCCTCTATTCTCTAGGTCTTTGATAACTGCTTGTGTGTCGTCTCTCCCTGGTGCAAGTACTGCTATTCGAATATGTTTTCCTACTAAATCGAATATAGCTATCTTTGCTTTTCGGGCATCTTCTTCAGGAATAAGTCGAAGTCCATCGGTATCAATAGTTACTCGAGATAAATCAGCATATGGAATTCCATATTTATGAGAAAGAATCTGAGCAAGCTGCTCTTCTTCTTTGCGGTGCAATTCTTCGAGTCGCCCCATCGCTCTCTCTTCTCCTGGAAATTTTACTGACATGTTGATTATATTTTAGCACGGCGACAGCATATAAATAAAAAACACCCCAACCCGAAATTGAAATGTTTTCGGGAAACGAGGTGTTGTGTTTATGAAGCAACCTCAATTCCGTTGTGATCAATCTGTACAATTCTGCCATCGGATTTTCTAACCGAAGCTTTTCCTTGTAAGAAATGTCCTGCAGAGGTATAGCTCTCGGGGTAGGCTCGCTTGCCAGATTCTCGGACATGGAAATAATCAGATCCAAGTCTTGCCCAGGCTAATCCCTCATAAAAGGTTCCAATCTGGTCACACAGTAGGGTGGTTGTCATAGGTTTTGTGGTGGTTGAGTTCAAATTTCTTATTTATATAATACCACTATTTACATGTAAAGTCAATATACACCACTTTTTCATCCTATAAATTATGCTACTCTTTTCTCATGAATATCACTCTCGAAAGTCTTCCAGAATTCACCAAAGAATTCTTTTCAAATATTTCAATAAAAAACTGGAAAGCTGAATCTGGTGCAACGGTAATTCTATTACACGGTAATTTAGGTGCAGGGAAAACCACATTCACAAAAGCATTCGCAAAAGAATTAGGAGTAGAAGAAGAAGTAACAAGTCCAACGTTTGTTGTGATGAAACGGTATGAATTAGAGAATCAAATTTTTAAAAACTTAGTTCACATAGATGCATATCGGTTAGAGTCTGGAGAAGAAATTGAAGCATTAGATTTTGAAGAATATATTTCAGATGAAAATAATATCGTTCTTATTGAGTGGCCAGAAAAAATAGAAAGTGCCGTAGAATCAATTCCAAAACAAAACATCATTACATTAGATTTTGAAGTGGTGGATGAAACAACACGTGAGATACTAGTAATTACAAATGCCAAAAACTAAATCTAAAAAAACTGAGAAGAAAGTAATTATTTTATTTGATGCACATGCAATTATTCATCGTGCATATCACGCATTACCAGAATTCTCTTCATCAAAAGGTGAACCAACAGGAGCACTCTATGGTCTTTCAACAATGTTGATGTCTATTATCACGCAGTTCAAACCATACAGCATGGTGGCAGCTTTTGATTTACCTAAGCCAACATATAGGCATGAAGCGTACGCAGATTATAAGTCTGGGCGAAAAGGCTTAGATGAAAACTTAACGATTCAACTGAAACGAGCACGTGAGGTGTTTCAGGCATTTGGAATTCCTATCTACGAATCAGAAGGGTTTGAAGCTGATGATGTTATTGGAACTGCTGTAGAGCAACTACAAAAAGACAAAACTAACGAAGTGATTATTGCGTCTGGAGATATGGATACAATGCAACTAATTAAGGGTAAGCAAATAAAAGTTTTCACCCTTAAGAAAGGAATTAAAGACACAATTATTTACGATGAAGCTGCGGTGAAAGATAGATTCAATTTTAAACCAACTCTACTTACCGACTACAAAGGACTCCGAGGAGATCCTTCAGATAATATTATTGGAATTCCTGGAATTGGAGACAAGACAGCGACAACACTTATTGTTGCATTTGGAGAAATTGAAAAGATGTATAAAAAAGTAGACGCATTATTTAAAAAAATAGATATAGATACTGATGTAGAGAAGAAAGATTTAGTGGGAACTATTTTTGAGGAAATAAAAATTACTCCGCGAATTGTTAATTTGTTACGAAGAAATAAAGAAGAAGCTGAGTTTAGTAAAATGCTAGCCACTATTCGCAGAGATGCTCCTGTGGAAATTGCGGTACCAGATATTTCATGGCAAGAATCTTTTTCTGTAAAACCTGTTACTACCCTTTTTCAAGATTTAGAGTTTCGCATGTTGGTGGACAGAGTGAATCAGTTATTTGGAGGTGAACTTATTGATGGCATGAGAACCGGAAGTTCTGACGTTACGCAGAACCAAGAAACTGAAGAAGATGTTTCACAAGAAGTACTTACTGAAGCTCAGGTAATGATGTGGGTTTTGAATTCAAATAATACACATCCAAGTTTGCAAGACATCTTTCACTTCACCAAAAAAGAAACACTAAAAGATGCATATGAAGTGCTCAATAAAAAACTTGTAGAAGACGGCACATTACATGTGTATGAAGATATTGAAAAGCCTGTAATTCCTGTTGTTGCAAGTATGAAAGAAAATGGAATTGTTGTAGACACTGATGTTTTAAAAAAGCTTTCAAAAGAATATCATCAAGAACTTACAAAGCTTGAAAAAGAAATTCATGCACTTGCTGAAGATGATGAATTTAATATTAGCTCACCAAAACAGTTGGCAGAAATTTTGTTTACTAAGATGGAATTGAAATATAAAGGAATGCGAAAAACATCTTCTGGATCATACTCAACTAAAGAGGAGGTATTACAAAAACTTGTTGATGTGCATCCAATTGCTGAAAAAATTCTGCAACACAGAGAACTGTCAAAATTACTTGGAACATACATTGATAAACTTCCAAATGAAATTAAAGAAGATGGAAGGATTCATCCAACATTCTTACAAACAGGAACAACAACAGGGCGAATGGCATCGCAGGATCCAAACATTCAGAATATTCCTACAAAAACTGAACTAGGTAGAAGAATTAGAAATGCATTTATTGCACCTAAGGGGAAGCGACTATTGGCGATAGATTATTCTCAGATTGAATTACGTTTGGCAGCAATACTTTCTGATGATGAAAAGCTGCTACAAAGCTTCAGGGATGGAAAAGATATTCATGCAAGTGTTGCTAGTTTTGTGTTTGGAGTTCCTGAAGACAAAATAGATAAGGCGATGCGCGTGAAAGCAAAAACTATTAACTTTGGAATTTTATATGGAATGGGAGTTTCTGCTTTGCAGAAAAACTTAAAGACCGACAGAAAAGAAGCTCAGAAATTTTATGATGATTACTTTGATACATTTATAACCCTTCGAGATTATTTAGAAAGTACAAAATCGTTTGTACAAGAAAATGGTTACACAGAAACCATGTTCGGTAGACGGCGATATTTTGATGGAATAAATTCTAAACTTCCTTTCATTAGGGCGCAGGCAGAACGAATGGCAATCAATGCGCCCATTCAAGGTTCACAGGCCGACATTATTAAAATTGCTATGGCAAAAGTGTTTACGTATTTGAAAGAAGAAAAAAGTAAGGATGTGAAAATGTTATTACAAATTCATGATGAGTTAATTTTTGAAGTTCCTGAAGAGCAAGTTGAGGAAGTTGCAAAAGAAGTTACTAAAATTATGGAAGGAGTATTAACTGAAGAGCAGACAAAAGGAGTTCCAATTTTGGTAGAGGCACAAGTGGGGCAAAGTTGGGGGGAGATGAAGGGGTTATAAATTATTTTTATGGAAAATTTCGAAAAGCAAAATAACAAAATTGAAATACAAAATGTGGGAACCGTTATGGAAACTGATGAGAATGGAAATCTCATTAACGAAGCAGGATTAGATAAAATTCAAGAAAAGTATCAAGCGCCAATTGATGATGTGATTGAAATTCAAAGAGAACAATTTGGAGATAGGCTTACAGCAATTTACATTCGAGGAAGTGTTGCTAAGGGTGCGGCAATAGATGATATTTCAGATTTAGACACCATTACATTGGTTGATATGACTAAAGAAGAATTAGATAATTTTGATTCGAGTTACAGAAAAAGAGTAGGTGAGGAAATGAAAGAGAAATACCCATTTCTGGAAAAAGTAGAGTTACCAATATTTTCTAAAGAAGATATTTCATTTCAAATGCAATTTCTTTTAAAAACATCCGCTGTTTGTGTTGAGGGTGAAGATATTTCCAAAGACATGAAACCAATTGCTTTAAATAAAGAGAATGCTTCTACAATTCGTGGAAAGCTAGATAAAAATATCACTGAAGCCGTCGAGGAGATAAATGAGGCTGAAGATGGAAAAACAGTTCAAAAAGCTTTACAGTGGGTTTCAAAAAGAATGTTACGTGCTGGAGCATTGCTCGTGGCCACTGATGGAGAAAAATACACGAGAGATTTATATCCTGCATATGAGATATTCTCAGAAAAATATCCTGAACAAGAAGAAAGCATGAGGCAAGCTTTAGAATATGCACTTAATCCTATTTCAGAAAGAACAAAAGTAATAAATTTTATTGAAGAATTTGGAAGCTGGTTGGTTGAGCAAGACAAGAAAGTTTTTGATAATTAATCAGATTATAAATTTCTAGAAAAGTTATAATAAAAAACATCATGCTATATTTCTTACACGGAGACATTGCAAAAGCTGTAGACAAGGCAAACCAAATGTCTGAAGCTATGCTTAAAAAACAACCCGACGCGTCGCGGTTTAAATTAGATCACGAATCTTTTTCTGCAGGAGAATTAGAGGAATTGATAGGAGGACAAGGATTGTTTTCACAAAAATATATTATCGACTTACGAAGGTTGTTCGAAAAAGATGAGTCGAAAGAAATAATTTTAGACAAGCTTGAAGATGTAGCCGCTTCTTCAAATATTTTTGTGTGGGCAGAGGGTGAAGTGGATGAAGGGGACATAAAGCTTGTTGAAAAACACGCAGAAAAAGTTCAAGAATTCAAAATAAAAACTCTTCCCAAAAAAGAAGACCCAAACCTGTTTGCTTTGGGTGATGCGCTTGGATCACGTGATAAAAAAACACTATGGCTAAAATATGTTGATGCACTATCTAAGTCTGATATTCAACCAGTACATGGAATTTTATTTTGGCAGGTTAAAAATATGTTGCTTGCATCAAAAACATCTTCTGCAGATGAGGCTGGGTTGAGTCCGTTTCCATATAAGAAAGCGAAGCAGTATTCGAATAACTATTCTGAAGAGGAACTGCAAAGCATGGCAGAAGATTTAATTGCGATCGCACATGACACAAGAAGAGGGAAAGGAAATTTTGAAATGATGGTTGAGAAGTGGGTGTTGGGGCTGTAGAGAAAACCAATGATTTTAAAAGTCTTTAAGATTTAATTTAACTTCTTGTAGAGTGTTCCGGTTAAAAGCAATATCGCTATTCCTGAGCACAAAAGCACTTCTGGTTTATCTGAGAAAAAAGCCGATTTGTCGATAATTTTTTCAGCGCCATATATTGTTGCTGTAAGACCAAGCGTACTCAGTGCAACAAAAAGAAAGGGGAACTTATGAAATGCTGTTTGCCGATAGTTATCAAGTTTGTCGTGAAGTTTGTGTGTCAGACTTTCAAGTGATTTGATTTTCTCAATATTTTTGAGGTGATTCTTGTGGTTATCTTCTGGTGTGAGTTGGTTCATCTTGTCCGCTCGGTAGGGCTCGAACCTACGACCGTCTCCTTAAAAGGGAGCTGCTCTACCAGCTGAGCTACGAGCGGTTACTGGTGTACTAAAAATACTGATTTAGTAAGCAGTACCATACAATAAAATATGAAATTTTCCAACACCTAAATGCACGTTGTGTAATTTTAACTTTTCTTTATAAAAAGTTTAGGTACAGTATGTAAATATGAATACTGTATCTAAAGACATGCAAAAAGTTTTAATTCTCGAAAATATTCGAAGCACATTAAATGTGGGTGCAATTTTTCGAACCGCAGATGCTATTGGGATTGATAAAATATACTTGTGTGGAATAACACCTTCACCAATTGATAGGTTTGGTAGAAAACGCAGGGATGTTGCTAAGAGCGCGCTTGGCGCAGAAGAGTCTGTGGAGTGGGAGCATATGTTAAGTGCACAAGTGTGCTTAGAGGATTTGAAAAAAGATGGATTTACTGTTGTTGCTTTAGAACAAACAAAAAAATCTATTGATTATAAGAGTTTTACGCCAAATAAAAAAACAGCTGTTATTTTAGGAAATGAGGTTGATGGTGTTTCTGAGGTATTGCTAAGTCTTACAGATACAGCTTTAGAGATTCCGATGAATGGAAAAAAAGAATCATTAAATGTATCTGTATCTGCTGGGATATTGTTGTATCGGCTTTTCGATAGATAATTATTTTTGACACTTCGGGCAAAAGTGAGCACTTCTTCCTCCTACTTTAATTCTCTCTATTGTTCCACCACAACCTTTTCTTTTACATGTCTCTCCTTTGCGCTGATACACGTTGTGTTTTGTTTGGAATTCTCCCGGCTCGCCAGAGGGTGTTCGGTAATCAGACATTGAGTCTCCTTTAAAATCGATACCTCTTTTAAGTACATGAATTGTTTTTTTGTGAAGAAGTTTTAATTCTTCATCAGAGCACTTTGTGACTAATCGCTCTGGATGAATGTGTGAAAGCCACAATGCTTCATCAGAGTAAATGTTGCCAACACCTGCAATAATTTCTTGATTCATAAGAACCTGCTTTATTTTTCCATTTGGCTTTAGGAGAAGTCGCTCTTTAAAAAGTGAAAAAGGGAATGAATTATTGATTGGATCTGGTCCAAGTTTGGCTAAATCTTTATGTTCTAAAATTTTGTCTGTAGCAACCAGGGTGACTTTTGCAAATTTGCGTAAGTCAGAAAACGCTAAATGTTTTTTGTTGTTAAAACTCCACACCATTCGAATCCACCCATTCCACTTATCATCTCGCAGTGGTCCTTTGTTTTTTGCCACCCATCTATTTCTTACTTTTTCATACTCATAGAGTCCGTACAATAGGTGACCAGTCATCTTCATGTGAATGAGGATTGTGAGATTGTCTTCTAAATGAATTAGTACATTTTTTGCAATTCGCTCTGTTCCAATTACTTTTTTACCAATTATTTTCTTTCTGAATAATTCAAAATACGCAGGGTCTTTAACCTGCTCTTTCCCATAATAGTGTTGAGAATCATAATCACTCCAAACATCACTAATTTTTAAATTAGTGATGAGGGTTCCAAGTTGTGTCACCGTGGTGTGAACTTCTGGTAATTCTGGCATAATCCCCAGTCTAAATTGAAGTGAAACTAAGGGCAAGGCATGATGCACAAACAAAAAAATAACCTCTCTAGTTGTTAATTAGTGGTGGTGTATTTAAAAAAATGCTTTAGCTTGCTCTCACGGAGATGTAAGAAAAATTTTTGAGTAAAGAAAAGTGGTGCGTTTGCACCGTTCTTAAGGTTTTGCCACCTTGTAATTAAATACCCTGTTGGTGAGTATGTACTCTTGAACAGAAGATACCTGCATCTCATCGACAGTGATAAGCCCTTCTCTTCTCATCTTGAACAGGAGAATAATGAAGCTACAAAAACCAAATTTTTTCTCAAGATTTTCTTTCCAGAAAGTATCAGATTCGAAGTGGTTTCCTGTGGCAACTTGTCTAGCGATTAAGCTCCGTATCGCTTGTTCTTGCTGCTCTTCTTTCTTGCGCAAAAAACCGCGTAAGAGTTTTAGAGACACATAGAGGCAAACAGCTGCTGTGAAAGTAATTGCAATAATGATCATGGTTTAGTTGTCATTCTATTGCCGAGTATTTAAATGTCAAGTTTACTTTACAAAGAAAAAACATCTAGTTATGGAGCAAGTCTGATCATGAGATCTTTCTCTTGGTCCTTAAAGAGTGTTATGGTTTCGAATTTTGTATCGAACTTCGAGTCTAAAATAACCAGTAATCTAAGAGCCCACTTGGGGGTTCTAAGGTCTCTGTATTTGTGAAGCCAGTCATCGAACGAGCGGAAATTAATTTGTTGTTTCCAGTTATTTTCAATACAAGTAATTAGATTTTGTCTGAAGAATTTATACTCTTTCGATACCACCACGATACCAGCAAGAAGAACGACGGCTAATACGATAAGAAGAACAGTTGTCATATTTTAGACACTACTCTTTTATTTATAAATTTTCAAACTCTTCTCGCACAACTTCGGCATCACTCCATGGTTCTTTTGCTCCATTTGCGCGCATAATGTATGGATCAGTCCCTTTTCCAGTCACAAAAACAACAGTCTCTTTTTTATTTTTATTCGCAAGCTTCATCGCTTGGTTAATTGCGTTTCTTCGACTCATTATGATTTCTAGAGGTGTTGTTTCAATCGCAGGCTTCATTGCATCAATAATTGCTTGAGGATCTTCGTCGTACGGATCTTCGTCGGTAAGAATAATGGTGTCACAGTATTTGTCAGCAATTCTAGCCATTTCAGGTCGTTTCCACGTATCTCTTCCTCCTCCTGTGTTTCCTAGCACACACACTTTTTGTTTTCCTGGAAATGAAGAATATAGTGCCTCTAAAGAGTCTGGTGTGTGTGCATAGTCTACATACACTTCAAATGGTTCTTTAATGATTTGTTCTGCTCGCCCCGGAATTCTTGTAACACCCTCGATTCCTTCTTTAATAGTCTCTTCAGAAATACCGAGCTCTCTGGCAAGTGTTACGGCTGCTAAGATATTCTTGGAATTAAACCGCCCGTGAAGTTTTGTGTAAAATGTTGTCTTACCTAATTGCATAGTGATGAAACCAGTTTCTTTCTCTTCACTAATATTAGTAATATTTTTTTCTGAATACGTCACAACCTTTCCTGCTGGTTGTGATGTAAATGCCTCGACTTCTTCATCATCACCATTTGCAATAAGAATTGTCTTTTTTGCTGTTTTCTTGGGGTTGAGTGTTTCAGTTATTGAGACTTTTGCAGCTCTATAGTTTTCATATGAGCCATGAGACTCAATGTGTTCGGGTGCAAGATTTGTGAAAATAAATGCATCCAAGTAAATCCATTTATGTCGAAACTGCTTTGCTCCCTCTGATGTGATTTCTACTACTGCGTATTTGCAACCTTTTGTAACTGCTCTTCGTAAAAAATGTTGCATAAAAAATCTACCTGGCATCGACATTTTATACATGTTCCGCTCATCCTCGTCGTTAATTACAAAATGAATACTGTTTGCCATTGCAACCTTTTCTCCTGTTGCTTGTAATATGCTCGCAACCAGTTCTGTTGTTGTTGTTTTGCCTTTTGTTCCAGTGATTCCAATAACCGTAAGTTCTTTAGATGGAAACCCGTACTTTACGGCACCAACAAGAGATAACAAATAATGATAGACAGGCTGCCCAAATGTATACAGTTTTTTGGGGATCAGCTTTTCAGTTGTTCGTAGTAATTTTTCTAACATAATTATTCCATCATTGTACTGTTTCTATATTTTTCAAGCACTTGTCGAGCTGTCGGGCTTATTGCTGGATTAGAAAAGTCATCACTAAAAGATAAGGTGATAATTTCCTGTCCTTCATGAAGTGTGAGTAGTTCTGGCACAACGTTGGTTACCACATAGATTGCAATATGTTTTTTGCAAGGAATACCTTTGTGTTCAGTTGTAAACTTTAATGTTCTGAAGTGTTGGTGTGTATGTTTTGAAATGTCTAATTCAAGCTCTTCAATGAGCTCTCTCTTTATACAATCTTCAAAAGATTCGTTAACTTCAATGGCTCCACCAAATAATCCTATTTTCTTAGGATTATCAATTAGCGGATTACTGTCACGAAGTTGTAGTACGAGTTCGTTATTGTTTGTAATTAAGATGGCTGCTGATCCTGTGATGGTTTTCATATAGCTGTTTATTTTCCTAATTCCTTTAATGCTGCCTTAATCATCTCTTCTGTAGAAAGTGAAGAATCGAGCCTTTGAATAACACTTCTTGCTTCTGATGCAGAATATCCAAGTGATACTAATGCTTCGAGTGCCTCACTAGTGCCACCATTCACGTATGCATCGTTATTTACAATAAGTGCCAACTTATCTTTAAGCGTAACAACAATCTTTTCAGCACTTTTTTTCCCAATTCCAGAAACTGCTGTTAAGTGTGAAGGGTCACCCATTGCAATACCTTCTTGCAGTGTTTGTAGTGGGGCAGTATTAAGAACTCCGAGCGCAGATTTAGGACCAATTCCAGACACTGAGAGTAGTAGTTCAAAAAAACTTTTCTCTTCTGTTGTACTGAAGCCATATAAATCATTGGCAACCTCTCTAATTACTTGATGAATATAAAGAGAAATTTCTTGTTGTACTGGTAAGTCTTTAAGCGTCGCAGCGGTTGCATAAATCGAGTAGCCAACACCATTAATATCTAGAATTAATGAATCTAAATAAATTTCATCTACAATTCCTGTGAGTTTTGCAATCATGTCTCTATGATACTGATATCTTACGCAAAAAACTACTTGCATTTTCTTTACATTTCGTCTACAGTAGTGCGCACTATGGCAATTACAAAAAATGCTAAAAAAGCAATCCGAAATAGCGAGAAAAAACGCGTTTTTAATATTCGACGAGTTCGACAGTACCGAACTGCAATTAGAGATATTGAGAAAGCACTTGAAGGTGGTGACGTTACTTCTGCTGAAGCAAAACTTCCAGCAGCATACAAAGCTATCGATAAGGCTTTGAAAATGAGTACGTTGAAACCAAATACTGCTTCTCGACGAAAAGCTGGATTAGTTCGAATGATCAAGCGAGCAAAAACTGAAGCATAATTTTATACTCGGTTCGAATAAATAAAAAACTCTCATCTACAGGTGAGAGTTTTTTATAATAATTCTCTATTGGAATTATGTTTGTTTTTCGTATACAGTTGGTTGCATGAAAATTGATTACTACACAACTGTACGGTCTGCCTGGGATGCTCTCTATGAAGACTGTGAGATGGCAAAGAAAACAATTCAGTTTGAACAGTTTATTCTTCGAGATTTTAATCCTGGAAGTATAGGAGACAGGTTCGTTAAGTTGTTTATTGAAAAAGCTAAGCATGGCGTTAAGGTGCGTATTCTTCTTGATATTGTTGGTAGTTACCATATTTTGCGGTCTAAAAGTTTAAAAGATATGAGAGAGGCTGGAATTAAGATTCGGTTTACATCCCTCCAGTTCAATAAGTTTCGAGATATTTTAGATTGGACCCCAAGAAGAAATCATAGAAAATTAGCAATTATTGATAAAGATATTGCGTATATTGGTGGTGTTGTTTTTTCTGATTATGCGCAAGAGTGGAACGATTTTCATGCTCGAATTATGGGGGCTGGAATAATGTTTAGTAAAGCATTTGAAATGTTCTGGAGCGAAAAAAATAAAAATTCACCCTTTAATTTTCACAGCAAGACACAGAAGTTACCTATCTCATTACTTAGTAATGAACATGGTAATAATTTTCTGTATAGAGAGTTGTGTGAACGAATTAAAAAAGCCAAAGAGCATATCACTATTGTTACACCTTACTTCTCACCAGGGGCTGTTTTAAGAAAACTACTAGTTAAGGCAAGTGAGCGTGGTGTGAAAATATCTGTAGTTATTCCCGAAACAACAGATCATTTTATCGCACAAATAAACCATGCTTCGTATATTTTCTTTTCTAAAAAAGCAAATATTTCTCTGGTCGCCGCTAAGAAAATGAATCATGCGAAAATTATTTATATAGATAACTGGCTTACATTTGGAAGTAGTAATTTTGATAGATTAAGTTTGTTTTATAATAAAGAATTAAATATTCAAACAGAAGATACTGCTATAATTAGTGAAATTAAAGATAAGGCAATTATTCCGTTTTTTAAAAACACAAAACCTTTCGTTGCTATTTTTAAGGAAAAACATCAAAGTTTGTTTGTTAGGTTTATGATAAGTATCTTTGGTTATTTTGTGCGACCTATTGTATAGTTTTCGCCATGAGCAATTCATTGAACACTAGAGGTGAATATGAAACACCAAGACTGATTCACATTTTGTGGATTTCATTAATTATTGCTGTGGCTCTGAGTATTTATGAACAAGACTGGGTAACCACAATGATTAGTCTTGTAGTTTTGTCGTCAACGATTTACATGATTACTATTAGTAAAAAGATGCCGTTTAAAATTCCATCATTTTTTATTACTACTTCTATTATTTTTATTTACGCAACATTGTTTTTGGGGGAAGTTGCAAATTTTTATGAAAGGTTTTGGTGGTGGGATGTGGTGCTTCACACAGGGTCGGCAATTGGGTTCGGACTGATTGGAATTATTATACTTATTGTTATGTTGCGAAGAGGGAAGATTGATGCTCACCCAGGAGTGGTCGCATTTTTTGGATTTTCTTTTGCTGTTGCAATTGGAGTTGTGTGGGAAATATTTGAGTTTGGGATGGATCAGTGGTTTGGTATGAATATGCAAAAAAGTGGACTCGTAGATACTATGGGAGATTTGATAGTTGATTGTTTAGGTGCATTGTTTGCGGCTCTAATAGGATATTTGTACTTGAAAGATAATAAAAAAGCACCACTTTCTGGTGTTATAGAAGAGATGGCTGAAGAATAGTTTCTAGTTTTCTTGAATAACCTGCTCCTCTTCTTCCTTTGTGACGTCTGTAAGTTGAAATTTAATTCCTCCAAATTTCTTTGCAATGGTGTTGTAGATGAAAACAAGGCAAACCGCCCCAATTGCTCCGAGCACCATGTACATCCCCGTAATTGCAACAAGCCCTAACATTCCCAGGAGGATTCCTTTTAAAATTTCCCCTGCAATTACTTCTGGAATGATAATTGATGCTCCTAGTAATAATCCTCCAATACTTCCGATAACTCCGTAAATAACAGTAAATAACACAACCACTGAACGCATATCAACTTTTTTAATTTCTTTCATATGTAAATAGTGTATCACTAGTCTTTCTCTGTGTGATAACTACGAAAGTCTTTATTTAATTGGTACACCTTGAATGCTTTGAGGATTCTGAAAAATCGGAGTATTGCAAGATTTCCGAAAAAATGTGGTGCCAGCAGTGAAACAATAACAATTGCATTAACGATAGAGTATGGCGAGAAGAATTTCTTATCAGGAATGTATACAAAAACAGATCGTAATGTGAACTCAATTAAGAACAACATTCCAAATACAAGCTCAACGTCTCTCATGAATGTATGAAATCCGTCATTAAGGTGGATATAACCAAAAAACTCAAACACATCAAATAGTAGAAAGAAAACAAGTATAAGGTTTATTATAAGTAGCCATTTGTTAAGTATGTGATTTTCTTTTGTTCCTAAATCAAATGATCTGTCTATGGTTTGTAGTACTGAAAGTTTTTCTTTAGGAAACGGCATGGGTGTAGTATAACAAACAACATGAAAACTAAGATGCAAATCATTCCTGCAAAAGAATTTTCTAAAAAAAGAGATGCTTTTGTAATTCGGTATTCTTGTAAGAAAACTAGATATGGAATGACACTTGTTGGAAGTATTGATGGTTACATTTGTGCAGTTATCTTTTGTGATACACAAAAAGATTGTATTGCTGAACTTAAAAGTATGTGGGAGGGGGTGAAAGTTAAGAAACAAGAATTACCGTTGCATATAAAAGTGTTTCGATGCGTTGAAACAGGAAGTGATTCGAGCCAAATACCTGTTTTTATGACAGGAACTGATTTTCAGGTGGATGTGTGGAAGGCGCTATTAACAATTCCTGAAAATGAACTCCGCAATTATGCAGACATTGCTACACTAATCAAAAAACCAAAAGCGGTGCGTGCAGCCGCAACTGCAGTAAAGAACAATAATAATGCTTTTATTGTCCCGTGTCATAGAGTGATTCGATCTGATGGGTCATTAGGGAAGTATCGGTGGGGGTTGGAGAGGAAGAAAAAAATGTTGGGGCTACTGTAATTTTGTGCCTCCGCCAGGAGTCGAACCTGGAGCTAGAATTCCGCAAACTCTTGTTTTATCCATTAAACTACGGGGGCGTGGGTAGAATAATACGGTTGTATAATGTAAATGCAAGATATAAGCAAAATTGCAGATTGAAACGTGCATAAATGCTACAATTTCCTCATCATGAGTAAAATAATTGAAGAACTAGAAGATCACTGGAAAGGTATCATTGGCTCGGTATTAGGAATTATTGTGGTGGTATTTATTTCAATTTTTATTTTTAATCCTAATCAGTCTTTCGAAACAATTACTGCCTCAGAGAAAACACTCATTCGCGAAATACGAGTCGCAGGTGAGATTGTTCCTGCAGAAGAGGTTACGCTCGGATTTACAAAAGGAGGAAGGGTTACTGAAGTGTTTGTAGATGAAGGTGATCGTGTTGCAAAAGGGGATATTATTGCTCGGCTTGATACTACAGAATTAAATGCAAACTTACGTGAAGCAGTTGCAGACCGTTCTTTGCAGCAAGCAGAACTTGAGGTCCTTGTTGGAGGATCTACAGGAAGTGGTCAGTTTGTTGTCGCAAAGCAAGAGGCGCTTAGTATTATTGAAAAAGCATATAGCGTTGCAGATAACCAGATAAAAACCCGAGCCGATATTATGTATGAAAATCCTCAGTCGGGAAGGCCGCAAGTTACGTACGCAATCACTAGTTTCTTTACGCAGCGAGCATTAAGTGATGAGCGACGAGACATTGGAATCCTACTAGAACAGTGGAATGAGTATTTGCAGACAAAATCAGTCGACACTCTTTCAGAGTCAGATTTGGTAATTGCAAGGAATTATTTAACGATTATTCGTGAATATTTTATGAGCTTAGCGGAAGGGCTTTCTAGTGCTGAGCCCGTAGCAAATACCAGTGAAGCAAATATTAATGAGTTTCGAACCACTGTTTCAAATGCACAGTCTGCAATCGATACTGTTATCGAACAGGTTGTTGATGTACAAGACTCATTGCAGAACGCAGGTGCAACAATTCCAGTGCAGCAAGCGCGAATTCAGTCGAGCGATGCAATTATAGATAAATTTCAGTCACAATTAAGTGATACAACAATCAGAGCTCCATTTGGAGGAGTTATTGTTGCTAAAAACGCAGATGTCGGTGAGGTTGTTGCAGCAAACCAAACTGTAGTCGAGTTAATTACGGATGGAGACTTGTTCTTGGAAGCCTTTATCCCAGAAGTACAATTGCGTGATATTACTGTAGGCGACATTGCGCGATTTACACTCGATGCCTATGGTCCAGAGATAACCATTGTTGCTGAAGTTTCAGGTATTGATATTCGAGCGACAACAAGAGAGGGGGTTGCGACATATAAAACAACATTTGCTCTTGAAGAAAGTGAGGTTACCTTACGGGCAGGAATGACAGCGGACATTTTTATCGAAGCTTTAGTGGTTGATGAACTATTGCTTATTCCATCATCAATTATTTTTGAAGAAGATGGTAATCAATTTGTATATGTGCAGGAAGAAGAAGCGGTTATTGCAAAGCCTGTGGTCTTGGGACGAGAAGATTCATATGGAAATGTTGAAATAGAATCTGGTATTAAAGTTGGAGAAAAAATTGTAACGAATAAACAGTAGTATGAATGCACTCCGTGTTGGGTTTTTCTTAGCAGTACGACAAATTAAACGGTCATCGAAGTGGTCTACTATTCTTATTATTATGGTGATGCTTTTGACGTTTCTAAACTTGGTGGTGGTAAGTGGTGTACTGGTTGGATTAATTGAAGGAGCTGTACGAGCAAATAGAGATTTTTATACGAGTGATGTATTAATTTCACCGCTAGATGAAAAAGATTATATTGAAAATACAACACAAATTCTTTCTGTGCTAAAGACGATTCCTGGAGTTACCAATACTACTGCGCGTTATATATCTTCAGGTGCTGTAGAAGCAAACTATAAAGAACGTTCTCGTTTAAATGAAAAGAAAGAATCAGTTGGAACACTTATTGCTGGTATTAATCCAGAACAAGAAGATGAGGTGACGGGGTTGAGCTCATTTATTGTTGAAGGAAATTATTTAACAAAAAATAGTTTTGATGAAGTGGTAATTGGTTCACAATTATTAACACGATTTTTTCCAATAGAAAGTCCTGGATTTGCAACTTTAGATGATGTTTTTGTTGGATCAAAAGTTCGTATTTCTGTAGGCGACAAAACCCGCGAAATGACAGTTGTTGGTATTCTCTCAAGTAAGGTAGATGAAGTTGCTAGGCGCGCATTTATAAATGAATCACAGCTTCGTGCAATGTCGGGTAGAAACGATTTTAATGTAGATGAGATTGCGGTTTTGTTAACCACTAATGCAGAGTCACAAGCGAAATTTGTAAAAGAGGCATTGGTAAGAAATGGGTTCTCTGATGATGCAAAAATACAAACGTTTGTAGATGCTCAGCCAAAATTCCTACAAGACATTAAAGACACCTTTGCTCTACTGGGAAGTATTATTAGTTCTATTGGATTGGTGGTTGCTGCTATCACCATATTTATTGTTATCTTCATTAATGCAATTACACGAGAAAAATACATTGGAATTATGAAGGCTATTGGTGTAACTAAAACTGCAATTGAAGCATCATATGTACTACAGTCATTCTTCTATGCAATTATTGGTTCTGCCCTTGGGTTGTTGTTGGTTTACTTTGTTCTTGTTCCGTTTATTGCGGCTAATCCAATTAACTTTCCGTTCTCCGATGGAATATTGGTTGCTCCTGCAGAGAGTACAATTTTTAGATTAGTATTACTTGTTATAACAACAGCAATAGCTGGATACATTCCTGCTCGATTAATTACTAAGAAAGACACATTAGAAGCAATTTTAGGTAAACGATAGTAGTAATATAAATATATATGATTGAAGGAAAAAACATCAAAAGAACATTTGTAAACGGAAAGATCGTCACTCCTGTATTAAAAGGTATTGATATTACAATTAAAGAAGGGGAGTTCGTTGCGATAATGGGTCGTTCTGGTGCAGGAAAATCTACATTACTTTACCAACTTTCGCTATTGGATACTCCAACTGAGGGTGAAATTTTATTAAACGGAAAAGATACATCTAAGATGTCTCAGTCACAAAAAACAGTATTTCGCCTAAAGAATTTAGGATTTGTGTTTCAAGATTATGCGCTCATCCCTGAGCTTACCGCTGAAGAGAATGTGGCGCTGCCTTTAATTATGCAAAATATTCCTAAACTTGAAGCATATGCAAAAGCTCATGAAGTGCTCGCATCTGTAGGGCTGGAAGGCCGACACACAAACTTACCTTCACAACTTTCTGGGGGAGAGCAGCAACGAGTTTCTATTGCACGATCAATTGTGCACAAGCCTGCGATAATTTTTGCAGATGAGCCTACTGCGAACTTAGATAAAGCTTCAGCAGATAATGTCATTCAAATTCTCAAAGATATTAGTAAGAAGAGTAATCAAACTATTGTGATGGTGACGCATGAAGAAGAGTACGGGAAGATGGCAGATAGAATTGTGTTTTTGGGCGACGGAAAAATAGAAAATATTTAAAACCCCATATTCTCCATAATCTTCTGCATCACAGGTTCATCCATCTCTTCTTCATCCAAATACTCCAGCAGGTAGTCTCGAATTTCATCTGGATCAGTTTTAACACTGTCGTATGGCAAGACGATGTACGGCATCATAAATTTCTGAGACTTAAGAATGATTCTGTCATCAACCTCTTCATCAATAACCCAAAAAGATTCTAGTGTGGAGTAGGGAAACATGGTGTCTCCTGCCTGGATACCTCTTCGTGTAATTTTGAATGTAATTATCTTTGGCTTTGTGTGTCCATGTAAAAGTGAAGTGAACCCTGCGATAACAATAAGAATCGCTAGAATAATATTCCCAAAGTATGCTGCAAGGATTGCACCAACTATTGTTACGATTCCAACAATCCAAAACCAATCAATAGAGTGCTGTTGGTGATGGTGTTCATGTTCCTGCCATTCAATTATTTTAGACTGTGCCATATATGTGATTATTTTATCACGTTATTTTCTTATTTTCCTTTGAAAAATTTACCAAAAAAGTTTTCTGCTATTTGACTACCAACAATAGCTACTATAAGTAGTCCAAAATATATTCCTAATAATGCAACAAAATTGAATGGTGTTGTTGTAACGAACCCTAAAACTAGTGCACTGTACCAAGATACAAACGATATTGCTCCACTCGCAAATGCAACTCGTCGTAAGTCTCTTGTTTTTCTTACATCTTTTCCGTTACCTTTCCATGCGATCGTCACTAGTTTTGGAGAAATAACCAAACTTAAGATTGCGCCGTTAGCTATAATTATTGCCACCACAACTACTTTAAGTAAAAATTTTGGATTCGCTAATAACGCTTCAGAGTTAGGTAAGAAGAGTCCGATTCCAGTTAGTACTACAATAAACAACCCAAACCAAACAAACTCCGACGCACCTGCAAGAATTTTATTTTCGGCTTTTGTAATTTTAAAATCTTTGAGGAATCTGAAGAATAATGTATCAGACATTGTTGCTCCTCCAACTCCAAACACGAACCCAATAAGATGCCCAAATAAAATCAGCATTTTATATTCAGCTAAAAGAGGAATCAATTGATAGTTATTAATTGAAAGAGTAATAAGTGTAAAAATAAAAATTGCTGTTGAAAGTGCTGCAGACATTAAGCACCACGAACACCATGATTTAATAAGAAACGCTTGTACAAATGTTAAATACAAAGAGAATAGAAATCCTCCAATAGTTATTCCTGCAACAATAAAAACTGAGAGCGGTGTTGCAAATTCTGGAACCGCTAAGAAAAGTATATATATTGTAATAATGAATGAGTAGTAGGCTGCTCCTAATATTTCTAATCCAATCCCAAAAAACTTAGAGAAATCGCTAGTTACAACATCATGGCAATTTGCTCCGAGAGGGCAAACAAGAGGTTGTTTACGATGTTTTTGTTTATATATACTGAACGTTATAGAAAGACCAATAATTGCTGAAATTAAAATTAAGATATATAGGATGAACATGGTTGTATTGTAACGTAAAAGTATGGTTATATAAAAATAAATGAACTATTTATTGTGCTTAGCAAATCAGGCGGTTCTCGTAGAGCTTGCGGAAAAAATTGGAGAAGAAGTTCAGACTGTAACAGTTGAACCGAAACATGAGCAACAGAGGGGAATTAAAGTTAATTCTGAGACGCTGTCTAAAACACAGCATGTGCGAAGAAATAACACTCACTGCTTTCTCGCACTTCATCATGGTAAGTGGAAATATATTACTTTTGAAGAGATTGTTTCCTTGGAGAGCGATATTTGAATCGCCTTTTTTCTTTAAAAGTATTTGCTTCAAAGCAATTTTTTATATAGTATTGTCCGCGGAGAGATGGCAGAGTGGTTGAATGCACTGGTCTTGAAAACCAGAGTGCCGGAAACGGTACCGAGGGTTCGAATCCCTCTCTCTCCGCAACTAACAGCTAGCACGAGGTACTATCAAATATAGTAAATCTGGCTAGTTTGAATAGAAACAAAAAACACCTAATTAGTAGGTGTTTTTTGTTATTTTAACTATTACCAAATATGAGCCCCTATAAGTTCTAGTTTATCTTTTACTTTTTCCCATTTAGGATACTTTTCTTCTAAATATGCAAAGAATCTTTTATCGTGATTTTTGTATTTAACATGGCAAAGCTCGTGAACAATTACATAGTCTATACATTTTTTCGGTACGTATATTAGTTTAGGGTTTAAACCAATTTTCTCATTACTAATAAAACTACCCCAACGTCTTTTCATTTCACGGATTGTCAAAGTTGGCATATTTTTGTACTCAAATCTTTTTTGCATTTCTAAAAATCTTTCTTTAAAAACTATTTCTGTTCTTTTTTCATACCAGCCATCTATAAGCTTTTTAATATGACGAGTGTTGGATATTGGTTTGCTTGTTTTGACCATTAAAACACCTCTCAGAAGCGATATTTTGTCTTCTGAGGACCTCTTTACTATTAATTGATGTTGTCTGCCGAGATAATGAAAACTCTCTCCTGAAACGAATTCTTTTGTATATATTTTTCTTTGGTATTTATCGAAGAAATTCAGTTGTTTTTGAAGCCAAAACCACTTTTTTCTTAAAAAGAGTTCGATTCTTTCTTCTTCGGTTCCATGAGGACATTTTAAACAAATTCTTAAATCTGGAGTTACAGTCAAGCTTAGTGTTTTTCGATCTTGCTTAATGAGATCGTAACAATATACGTATGAACCAAATATAAACTTCTTTTCGTTTTTATTTGAAGATTTCATTATTGTATTCAGATAGATTCATTACATCATTTATTATCTTCTTCATATCATCATCTGTTATGTTTATTCCTTTTTCACCTTTTACAACATCATAAAGATAATCATCTAATTTATTCATCATCCGACGTTTTACGTCTATGTTTTTATACCAATCAACAATCGTCTCTTCTTTTATTAGAGCAAACATTTCAACGATTATCTCAACATAGACATCTTCTTTGATATTTTTATTTTCAAAATCTTCACGTAGATTTCTATAAAAAATATCCGATCCTTTGTTTTCATCTATTTCTTTCGGTAAGCTGTCATCTTTTTTGCTTATGACATCTTCTCCAATCAGCTTTAGTTGTTTTAAGGCTTCGATATCTGCTAGTTTTCCATCATGCATTTTCTTCAATACTTCTGATATTTTCTTTGAGAACCTTTCAAAGAACTCTGGGTCAGAATCCATTTTTTCAGATATGGTTTTTTGAGTTTGGGCGGCAACAGCTTCTGCCTTTGATGTGTCAGATCCTAGTGAATTAACAGCTTCTTCAAATTGCTTCCTGTCTGTGATATTTATTTGTTTTGTCAGTAGTTCAACCCCTTTTGCATCAACATACTTATCTAGTATTCCAACAAGTGATTGCTTGTACTCAGATAGATCTATTCGATCTGCGTATTGCAAACTAGCAGTCTTTCTAAGTTCCATGAACTTTTTAAGATCTCTTGTGTATGAATCAAGATGTTTAAACTCGTGTACAAAATCTTGCAAGACGTAACATTCATTAATATTTTTTATAAATGAATTAAGTGCTTTGTAAAATGTTTCTCTTGTTGGTTCGTCACTTAACATCTGAACGTATTCTTCGTCATCATCAGATCCTTTAATTGATTTGAATAGATCATTTAATAGACTGTAGCTTTGCTCTAATTCTTCGATTTTATCTTTAACATCAATAAGTGTGTGCTGAACATCTTCTGCATCGAAGTTTCCAAACAAACGCATTGCGGTATCAATATTTTTTGCATTTTCAGAATAGTCAATTATGTAACCATCTCTTTTTGGAAGTTTCTTATTTTCATAAAGTCTATTTACACGAGCAATTGCCTGAAGCAAGTTGTGATCTTTTAGATCTTTTGCAAGGTAAAGAACAGTGTTACGAGGAGCATCAAATCCTGTCAGTAGCTTGTCTACAACTATTATTATTTCAACTCCGTCATCGTTGTACTTAAAGCTGTCGATTACATTTTTTTCATATTTTGAAACACTGCTGTGATTTTTTCTAACAGAATCTAGATACTTAACAACTTCGGCTTTATGGGTGTTAGATTCATCTCCGTCATCATGTTCATCTGAAATAACCACAGCTGTACGAACATTTCCTCTTATCTCAAAAAACTTTTGGAATAAGACAGCCGAGTATTTAGAAGGAGCAACAAGCTGTGCCTTTAGACCAGTATTTTTGAAATGTTTAATGAAATGATTTTCAACATCATAACCAATCTCAACAATTCGTTGAGGATTATCTTTGATTATTTTTGTGCCAATATATCTTTGAAGTTCTTTTTTATTTTCATCAGTTAATCCTTCTGTAATCCTCTCTGTGTGACGATCAATCTGTTCTTGATTCTGTTCCATTGGAATATATCGTCCTTCATAAATCAGGGGAAGAATAATATTATCTGCCAATGCATCATCAATTGTGTATTTATCAATATATCCACCAAACTTTTTCCAACTCTCTTTATCTTTTTGCATAAGAGGGGTTCCTGTAAATCCTATGTAGCAAGCATTTGGAATAATTCTATTCATCTCAATATTAGCTTTACCACTTTGGCTTCTGTGGGCTTCATCAATTAATACAAAAATGTTTTGATCCTCATCAACAAAGTTAGCTTTATTCTTTGAAGCTGAATCAAATTTATCTACGATAGTAGTAATAACAGCAAGATTCTTTTCTTTTATTAGTTCAAGAAGATTTTGCCCGCTTGTTGCCTGAATAACATCTTTCTTTAAGTTACAACTCTTAAATGTGTCTTTAATTTGTTTATCAAGGTCTTTTCTATCGGTAACAATAAGCACTCGAGGGTTTGTTATATGAGGATTTTCAATAAGAGCCTTAACAAACATCACCATGGTTAATGACTTACCAGATCCTTGTGTGTGCCAAACTAATCCACCCTTACGTCTAACAATTCCTGAATCAGTAGTTTCTGTTTCAGATACTCGATTAAGCATTTTATTAATAGCAAAGAACTGCTGGTATCGAGATATTTTTTTAATTCCAGCATCAAACACAATTCCATTCTTTGTTAAATCCAGAAGTCTTTTTGGTTGGAGTAGTGCAAAAATACCTCTGTCTTGTTCTGTAGGAAGTCGAGATGTTTTTTGAATATGGTGTTGTGTGTATCCGTTTAAATCAAATAGTATTTTTGAGTAGATGTCTTGATCAATTTGCTTTGCATTTAATTGTTCTATTTGTTCATTTAGTTCTTCCTCAGAAATCCCTTTTTCTTTCCATACGGCGTAAAACTTATTTGGTGTGCCAGTTGTTCCATACTTAAAACTTTTACTGTTAGTTCCAATTAGAAGTTGGGTATATGTAAATAACTTAGGACAGTACTCAACTCCCTGATTACGATTCATTTGTTTGATAGCTTCTTCAGTAGAAACGCTAGATTTCTTATTTTCTATAACAACAAAAGGAATTCCATTTATAAAACAAACAATATCTGGACGAATATTTTGTTTACCGCTTGCGGTGAATTCAGCAGTTACATGGAAAGAGTTATTTTGAGGATCTTCAAAATCAATAAATCTAAAGTTTTTAGAAACTGTTTTTCCTCCAACATTTACTTTAATGGTCTTACCGCCATGTGTTGGCATTATTGTGTTATATATTTTTTGAGATGTATCAATAAGTCCTTCATATTGAGTGTGCTCAAGTTCTTCAACAGCATCATGAACTTCTTTTTGACTGAACTTATGAACTTCACCTTTTACCTCATAACTATTTATCTCCATCAACTTTTTATTTGCAATTCCAGAGAGAATAAAATTGTTTGTTTCACCACCACGTTCTTTTAGAACATCTTCGGCTGATATGTATTCATATCCCATTGCCAAAAGTAGCTCAATTGCAGTGAGTTGTGATTGTTTTGATTCGTCGAAGTTTACTTTTTCTAACATAATTATTATCTTTTAGATGAATAAGGTGGTTTATTTTCATTAATAAAAGCATTTAAACCATCGCCACAATCTGCCAACTGCTTCATTTGTTTTAATTGGTAAAAACCAATGTTGTCTCCAATATATTCATACTCTGAATCATCTTTGAAGCGAATTGTTATCCAATTCTCTCCGTAATCATAGGCTTCTATATTTGAATCATTATCACTGTCTTTGTATGTTTTCATATTTTTATTTTACTTTTTCTAATAAATTCTCTGGGGTTCTAATTTGTCCTGTGATTAGGTTGTTTAGGAGGTATTTTTTTTGGTCTTGTAAGTATTTTAGTTTTGAACTTAAAGCAATAATCTCTTTATCTGATACTTCAATTATCTTTGAAATCTCTTTTTGTTCCTTTATGTCTGGAACACTTACTACAATGTATTGGTATTCAGATAGATACTTTCTTTTGTGTTCACCTGATTGAAGCCTTATCATCTGCATCTTTTCGTACATAAATCTAATATCGTAATTATCTTTTGTTTTTAATATTTTCATTGCAGAAGATTTGACTTTAAATTCAAAGTCAACAAATTTATTTGCTGTTGTAAAGTCATCAAATATAATCACTGGTAAATTTTTATAAATTCCTTTTGATTCATTCGTATATCCTAAGATAAAAGTCTTTCCAGCCGTAAGTACTGGTATGGGATATTCTTGACGATAGTCTGTGTGATTAACAATATATTCGGTTGGTTGTTCATAACTAAAAATTTCTCTAATTTCAATATTTTTCCATTTACCACTAAACCCCTTCAACCTTTTATCTCCAGTAAGTAAATCTTGCATCAAACCTTTCTTGATTTCTTTTTTTACTTTTATTTTTTGTTGTAACTTTTCAATTGCTTTATCCCATGTTTCAAGAACTGCGACAATGCGGTTTTGTTCGGGGAGAGGTGGAAACATTACTGGGAGTTTCTTGTACTCCTCAGCGTTTATTCCAGGTTGACCTGATCGAACTGACATGGATGAAACCCAATCCCAATATTTATGTAATAAGGTTTGATTAAAAATGAAACTTGCATTACCCTCAAAAATATTAAACTTGATTAAAAACCCTGCGAAATAAATATTTCCATCGTTTTCATCAAAAAGATAAGACTTACCAACACTGGCACCTGTTCTTGCAAACAGTAAGTCATTTTTTCTTAACTTGTATTTGTCCTCTACCTTGTCTATAGGAGAGACTAGTGGCGATGGAACGAATTTGTGGGTATGCTCATTAATATCAGTGATTCTAATGTACTTATTCACACCATCAAACTCCCCGGCGGCAGAATTCATTCCATACATAACGGACTGAGATATTTCACCAAGCTTCTTTATCTCCCAATCTTTAGGGATATTTTTTTGTCTTCGGACATTCTTCATGGTTATTTTATGTCAGGCATGAATTTTAGGAATTCTTTACGAAAATCATCGGCTTTGTCAGTGTTAAAGATGTTTAAAATCTGGTTTTGCCAATCTGACCATATGGTATCTAATTTAACAACACACCCTTTCAGATTTTTCTGATTAAATGATTTTAATATATTCTCATACGTATCAGATCCAAGAGTCGTGATTTCTTCATCATACGCCGATAGATCTGGCGTAAATTGTCGTTCTCCTTTTGCAATTGATTCTATCTCTTGATTAAAGAGTTGCTCAATTTTTGATTTTTTATATCCCAGCTTAAAGTTAGTATCAAGCACTTTTGTCTTAACTTCAGTTTCTATCTCAGTAAACTTTTCATCAAAATTTTCTTTACCTAAATACGAAAAAACAAACTTAATTATTTCTTTATTTAGAAGTAGGTTTTCATAGACGGCTACGGGTAAGCAAAAAACTCGGTCACTCTCTAAGGAGGTAACTTGCACGTCAGATTTTAAATCTCGATCAAGCAGACCAAAATACTCCTTATTAAATTTTTCAGTTCTAGAATTGAAAGCTTTTGTATAGTTGATAACATTTTCACAACTGCCAACAGGCCACACCTTAAAATCTGGGTACACTAATTGATATAACTGTGAATCTTTGTTATTTTCTGACTCAACAAAAAGTACCTTCTTCTTTTTTGCTCCAACCACTTTAACTATCAATTCTTCAGGAATATTCTCTGGATCAGTTGGAAATATTTTCCATGTGTGAGGATGTTTATATTCTTTAATCCAAAAGATACTATTATCTTTTCTTGTTGTAACAAATTCTAGATCGTGACTAAAATATATAAAATTTGATTCAATTTTTATTTTCTCACATTCATCAAAAAGCTGATTAAGGATAGATGGATTCAGAAAAGTTTCAGGCTCATCAATAATTATTGTTGGACTAGAATCTGAAAGGATAACTTTCATTAAGGCGTATAAAGCGCTTCGTTCTCCATCTGATAGGTTTTCTATATCATAAAAAATTTTCTCTCCAGTAACTTGAACCTTAATTTTTTTATCTTTATACAAAAGTTTCTTGTCAGTAAATATTGAGTTCCATATGTTAAAAATTGTATCGAGCTTTCGATAAATTTCGTCTAGTTTTTTGCCATCATTTAATGCTGTAACCGACTCATCTGTATAATCACGAAAAACAATTTCAATCAACTGATTAAAATCATCTTGAACACTGTTATTGTCACTCGGAGTATGAGTATCGCCAGCCGTCGGACTTTTAAAATGTGATTTATTTTGAGTAAGCCAATTATCTTCATTCGCCCTGTATAAACCCTGTTTAATTGTTAGGTTTTTATGGGCAGATATTATTGTAAAAGTAGGATTCTGCTGTTGCATTTTTCTCATCAAAGATGATTTACCAGAACCATTACCTCCAATAATTGAAACATTTTTTGTATCAAATTTTATTTCTTCATTTTCTGAGCCACCATATTTAATAGTTGTAGTCATATATTTATTTAATCCCTAATTCTTTTAAATACCCCTCCATTTGCTTCTCAAATTTCTTAAGTTCTGGCTCTAGCTCAGCAAGCTCTTTCAAGTTTGCTTTAATATCAACAGGCTCTTCTTCTTCAAAAGTATCGACATACCGAGTAATATTTAGATTGAAATCATTTTCCTCGATTTCTTTAACTTTTACTTTCCGAGCAAGTTTTTCTACATCTTTTCTCTTTGTGTATGTATCAAATATTTTTTGTACATGTTCGTCTGTAAGAATATTTTGTGCTTTATTTGCTTTATATTCTTTTGAAGCTTCAATGAAGAAAATATCTTTTTTCTTTTCATTTTTTCCTCCTTTTTCACGAGAACGATCGATAATCATTATTGCTACTGGAATACCTGTTGTTTGAAATAACCCAGCTGGTAAACCAATTACTGCATCAATAATATTTTCTTTAATAAGCTGTTCTCGAATTTTTCCTTCTGCTCCACTTCTAAACAGAACTCCGTGAGGAACAATCACGGCCACTCGTCCTGTTTTTGGCTTAGCTGTTTCAATCATGTGGCTTATAAAGGCAAAGTCACCCTTATCTTTTGGTGGAACACCTCTCCAAAAACGATTGTATTTATCTGAGCCTGCATTTTCTGCACCCCACTTACTTAAAGAGAATGGAGGATTGGCAACTACAACATCAAAATGCATTAACTGGTCATTTTCAACTAGTAGTGGATTGTTCAATGTGTCACCCCATTCAAGTCGTGCAGAATCTTTTCCATGAAGAAACATATTCATTCTTGCCAATTGAAATGTTGAACCAGTAGATTCTTGCCCGTAGAGAGCGTAATTCTTAGAACCTTTTTTCTCTACCTCTTCACCAGCTAGTAATAGAAGACCTCCAGATCCACAGGCAGGATCACAAATTCTGTCACCTCCTTTTGGTTCTGCTAACATCGCAACTAGTTTCGCTACTGATCGAACAGTAAAGAATTCACCAGCTTTTTTACCTGCATCTGCACCAAATCTTTCAATCATGTACATGTAAGAGTTTCCAATGATGTCATCAGTAACATCAGACAAATCAATTTTTGAAAAATCTTGAATAAGACTACGGAGCATCTTGTTTCGCTGAGGAAGTTTTCCAAGAGTTGATTCAGAGTTGAAGTCGACACTAAATACACCTTCTAATTTATCTCCGTTAGCATCCTCAATTCTGTGTAGTGCTTTATTTATTTCATCTCCAATATTGTCTTCTTCAATTTTTCCGTATACATAACTAAAAGATGATTTAGGAGGTAAGTAGAAACGATCAAGCTTCATTTTTTCTTCGATACGTTTTTTATCATCACCAAAACGTTTTTCATACATTTCGTACTGCTTGTTATTTAGATCACTTAGATATTTAAAAAAGAGAACAGTAAGAGCGTAATCTTTGTAAACACCACCATCTACGTTCGCACGAGCTGAATTTGCAGATTCCCAAAGTACTTTATTTAGTTCTTCTTGTTCGTATTTTTTAGACATGGTGTTTATTTAATTTAAATCTTTAATATTAATTATTTTCTTAAACTTTTTGCCATTCATTTTTTTCCTATAATGAAGAGAAAGAATCGTGAAAATTATTGTGAATAAACTAAAAACAATACTTACTCCAAGTAATATTTTACTGAAAGAGATTGTTGAAAATGCAACCCAAAACCCAACAGAAGCAGATGCGAACAGTGACGCAAGCCAAAGAAATATTTCATAATGTTTAAGATCATTGCTTTGTACTAATTCAACACGCACACGTTCCGGAAATCCGATTTCGACATCCATACTATTGACGGGATTTTTAGGCTCTTCTTTTTTGTTTTTAACTTTAGGCATAATTTATATTAATTTTTTTAAAAGTCTCATCAATAATTTGTTGCTTTAATGTATTTCTTCTGTCAGATATTTCTCTTTGTAGTCTGATGTTTTCTTGAAGGTCTACAATAGACTTTTGTTTCTTTAACGAAGGAACAGGAATTTCAATGTTTTGGAGTAACTTTTTTGGTAAGTTTCCGATATATGAACCTGTAATTATTCCAGATAGTGATTCTTGTCCGTCTTTTGAATTCAGATATTGTGACAAAAATTCTGGACTTACTTCTTTGTTGTCTATGCGTAGAATATAAACAGAAGATGAGGCAATTACATTCTTATTATCAGACTGAAATGTGGTTGCTCGAAAAGCTCCCGTTTTCATTCCTCTAGAATTTATAAGAACATCATTTTTTTGAAGATAATCAGTGTACGTTTGGACATCAAATGCTATTCTTGTAAGTGAACTTGTGTCTGTTACTGGTATATCTTTCACCAAATCCTTTGCTTGAAGTAAAAGAGTGTCACCCTGTGCATCAGGGGAGACTGCCTTACGGAAAGCATATCCATTCTTGATGTCACTGATGTCTTTTAGTTTCATGTTCAGTAGGATACATTACTACATCTTTTTTGTAAAGCCTTTCTAGTTATATTATCCCTTTTTTATTAAAATCTCTTTACTTTTAAGCTCTATTTGGGAATTAAAAGAAGACAGTATTTCCCTCTTTTCTTCTATTGTTCCTTCATTAAGTAGGAATTTTACGTACTCTTCTGTATTTATATTTTTGATTATTGGCTGTATTTTTGACCCTAAAAGGGTAGAACTGAATTTTTTGTACCTCTCTAGGTCATTTTTTAGCTGTTTTCCAAGCTTATTTTGATTGAAATTAATCTTTGTTGTCAGTGATTGAAGATTTTTTATTAAATCAACCTCATTTATATAGCCACCTTTACAATGCTTATCTTTAGCTTTGGTACATCCATAATAAACATGTCGGTTGTGGGTGCCGTCTTTTAATTTCTTAAATTTCTCTGTTGCAGATACTCCAGAACCACAAAGTCCACATTTCATTATCTTAGTAAATGCGAATTCAATATTCTCATTACGTACAAGTTGAGAGTTTTTTGTTTGTTGTTGAACCAAATCAAACAATTCCTTGGTGATGATTGGTTTATGTTTTCCTTGATACCAATTCCCAGACTTCCTTGGATATTCAAAAGTTCCATAATAAAAAGTGTTTTCGAGAAGTCTGTATATGTTTCCTAAAGATAAATGCTTCTTTCCAAGTGCTGTTCTAAAGTTCAAATCAAAACGAAGCCAATGATATATTTTTCTTCCCGACCATTTATCATATGCGACTTTCTCAAACATCTGTTTTATTACTTCTGCACGTTCAGGATCTGGATAACACTCGTTCTTTCTATCCATTCTTTTTTCTTTTAAATACCCCGTTGGAGGAACTGTAGGCCATAAACCTAATTCACATCTTGCCCTAAGTCCTCGTTTAACATTGATACCTCTGTTGTCATTTTCCAGCTTTGCCTGAGAACACAAAATCATTAATAAGAATTTCTCATTTGGTGAATCAGAGAATGTCTGACCGTACGTTCTAATTGAAAGTAATTTCTTTTGATCCATTAAATCGACCAGTGAACCAAGATCACCTGCATTTCTCGAAAGTCTGTCAGGCGCCCATGTGATAATTGCATTGAACTGTTCGTTTCTAATATCTTCAATAATTTCTCTATAAATTGGTCTATTATCAGAATCTTTTGCTGATTTCGATTCACGCCTTATGTCTACTATCTCAAGGTTTTCTTTCTCTGCAATTTGAAGCATTTCATTTACTTGTGAATCAATAGACAGAGCCTGTCGTTCATCACTCTCAGTACTTTTTCTTGCATATAGAACATACTTTAGTTTTTCTTCCATATACTAATTAATGACAGAACCATTTCTTTTGCTAAGCAAAGCTGTCTACACATTGCCAACAACTAAGCCTTAGCAAAGAGTCTATTAAGTGATAAAATGGCTTTTACAACTGAATACAGTCGGACCTAACCCTCGGGAATATTTCTCAAGGTATGGTGCAAACCCCGCTAGAGATCAAAGGACTCCTCGTCAGAGTCACTCTAGCGGGTCATATCTGGAAACGGGTATGGGTTTGGTCGAAAGATCAAATCGCAATGGCGGGGAGCCTTTTGATTACATAAGGTTTCTCGTATAAAACCCGCTAGAAAATATGAACACGCAACAATCTCTTAACAGAGAAGATTTTAAATTATTAATTAAAGAACGAATCAAAAACTTTTGGGGATATGGAAATCTTGAAAGTGATATTTGGTTCGTAGGAATGGAAGAAGGATTTAATGAGAAGACAGAAGATTTATATAAACGCTTTAAGGCAACAGAAGGAAAACAAATTGCAGATGTATACGAAGATTTAAAAATTGATGCAGGTTCTGTAGAAATGTTTGAGCGAGGTGCGAATGCAAACAATACATATAAGCCACTGATTTTTATACAACTCTATTTGCAAAAGAAAATGGTTCCGACTTTGGAACAAATCAAAGCATTTCAAATGAAATCTTTTGGAAGAAAAAATAGTGACAATGCAGTTCTTGAACTTATGCCACTTCCATCTAAATCAGTTCGAAGTGAGGATTGGTTATACAAAGAAACTGATATTGAAGGATTAGAATCACGAAAAGAATATCTTGAAATATACAAGCCACTCCGTGTACAAGCACTCAAAGAACTGATACAAAAACACAAACCGAAACTCGTTCTTTTTTATTCCAAAACATATATGGAAGACTGGAAGAATATTGCAGACAGTGAGTACGTGGAACAAATTCCAGTTCTGTTGCAGACAGCAAAAAACCACGACACATTACTTGCCGTGGTTCCGCATCCTGTATCACAAGGTCGTTCAAATAATGACTGGGAAACTGTTGCTATTAAGTTAGACGAGTTACTAAATTAATCTTCCTTTTCTTCTTCCGTTTCTGTTGTAATTGTTCGTTTATCAGCATCGCTAATGATGATGTGAGTCACAGGTGAAAAAGTTGATTGAGGTTCTTTCTGACGTGGCTTGATATATCTTTTGTTGTTGTTATCAAGCCAATACTTAATTGCTGGCATATTACCACCTTTGATTTTCTCAATCAATTTTCCTTCAGCAAGATCAGCGATGGAATCACTTCCTTTGCTCATTGCTTCATCAAATCGTTCTTTGAAAGCTTCATCTTCAATGCACCATCTGTATATTGTGTTTCTTGCAATACCAACCATTTGGCAAGCGAGTGATACATTTGGCACTTTCTCGATTTGTTCTAAAAAAGGAATTTCTTTCCTACGACGCTTCATTGTTTCGAATAATATTAGCTTTCTTTCCTGTCAGTGCTTCAAATCGTTTGATAGCAAGGTCACAGAACACTGGTTCTATCTCAACGGCGAATACTCGTCGTTTCAATTTTTCTCCAGCCATAATCGTACTTCCTGAACCAGAGAAGCTGTCGATAATAATGTCACCCATTTTGGTACATCTCTTGATTGCTTTTTCATACACCTCAGGTGGCTTCATAGTGCTGTGTTCATACTCGTTACTTGAAAGTCGTTTCTCTGCCCAAACTGTTAGATGACTGTTAGCATCTTCCATGAGTTGATTTCCTGTTGTCATATTATCATTCATAACTTCGTTCAAATCGTTCACTCCTTTGTTTAAGCTCGGCTTTCCACGAACGCCGTAGGTACAAGGTTCATAGCATTTATTGAACGCAACTCCAGGTGTTGGATTTTGTCCGTTCTTGAGCCACAAACATACTCGCTTGTTGTTGATTCCAAGTTCTCGATACAAGACTTGAATCATCCAAATGTATATTTGGTCAGACCAATAGAATATATGTGCATCAGCTTTTGTTACAGCAAGTGCTGATTCCATACTTTGTTTCAGAAACGTTTTGTATTCTTCCTCAGGTTTACTGTCGTTAACTGTTCCTCCGTATGACTGCTTTCCTCCAATACCTTTGTTGTAGTCGATGGAGATGTTGTATATCGGATCACTCATAATCATCGATGCTTTTTCATTACCGAGTAGTTTCTGGAGTGTTTCTGCTTTTGTGCTGTCACCGCAAATCAGTCTATGTTTTCCAAGTTCGATAATGTCACCAATCTTCGTTGTTGGATTCTTTATCTTTTTTAACTCTTCTTCAGCATCGAATTCTTTTGATTTAGGTGTATCAGACCAAATGTCATCAAGTGCTTTTTGGTCGAATCCCAAGTCCACTAAGAGTTCCATCTCAAACTCTTTCAGAAGTTCAAAGTCCCATTCTCCAGATATAGCGTTGCTTGCAATCATGTATTTGTCGACTTCTTCTTCTGTTAGTTTTCTGTTCGGAACCCGTACGTCAATTTTATCTTCTTCTTTTCCAAGTATCTGAAGTACTTTGATTCGTTGATGTCCTGCGAGGATTGTTCCGTCAGTATCAATTACTGGAATTTCTACTAATCCATACTGATTAAGAGAGTCTTCTAATCGTTTCATCTGCTCCTTTGAAATCTTTCGAGGTGATTTCTTGTGAGGGAGTAATGTATTAACTCTTCGTTCTTCTGTCTTCCAATGTAATTGCTTCATATGTCTTTTGTTTAAGTGATAAACAAAAGGGGCTCACGCACTGCCAATTTACACATGGCTTTGTGCGCAAGCCCTCATTTAAGATGGTTACCTGCTACTGAGTGATACTCCTCTTGTGTAGTTATTATAACATGTTCGATTTTAGCTCTGAAAATTTTTCTTTGAAGTACGTATTTTGCAATAAAAAGTGTGGCTTGCATATGGAAATATATATAATAATGTTCAAAATAACCTTGTTTTTCAACGTATTATGTGGATAAACAGTATTTACATCTCTGCCAACGAACGTAGTATGGAATGTATCTTCTTGGGGTGCCGTTCCATTGCCCTCAAGCCAACAGAAGTGCCAGCATTGTCACTTTTTACTAACATTAACGAAGATAATTATGAAAAAAGAAGAAGTGCAGAAGAAGCTTATTGACGACTGTGTATATGCAGCCATGTTCAATATGTACGCAGATTCTAAAAAGAAGAACTCGGAGACATATGACTACATTGTAGAATCATACTGTGGGTGTAGGTATCCACAAATTGAGTATGACTATAATCAAATGATTCTGAATCAAGAGAGCAAAGAAGATTAGCTTCAAAACCCCAGAAAACAAAAAACTCGTCATCACGACGAGTTTTTTGTATGTGATACTTAGTTTAGTATTATTAGCTAGATAAAAATTATGCAAAAGAAAGAGATTAGGGTTGGTATAAAAAATAAAAAAGGTGAAAGTGTTAGTTTTAAATTTGTTTTTACCGAAAAAGGTGATGTATATGCAACCCCTAATTTTAAGTCAAAAGAGTATAGGTCTCACAAGATATCTTTGCATCCATCAAATGGAAAGAGCCCTGAAAATTACCAATCTTTCTCATCTCAGTATAAATCTGGTTCTGATAATACTAACAGACACATTCAACAAACTATTGGTAATTTAGATATTGGAAATGGACTATTAATCCGGCAAGTATTTCTAATTCACAGGAGTGTTATGGTAAGAAATGACATGTTTGATGATAAAAAATATGATTGTTATATTGAAATAGAAGACAATGAAGAAGTGCTAGATATAACGATTTTCTCTTCTAAGAAGAAGTTTAAGGGAACTCCTGGTAAAAAAGATGGGTATCAGAAGATGTTTGATATTCGAGTGAAAGACTTGTGTCAGTTTTGCCTAGTGTATAGAGGAAGAAAGCTATGGGAAAAAGAAAAAAATAAATTGAAAGAATTCGCAAAAAGACGAATAGAAAATACAGATGGAGTCTGTGCATTAATTGGTAATTCAGAATACAACAGTCCAGTTGTTACTTATATAGATACTAATCAGATAAAAGTATAAAACTGTCACTTTTGTCACTTTTTATCTATAATCCTATTATGCCAGAAACAGTATCAGTCGACTTAGTGAATTTACTTCTATTTACAATGCCAGGATTCTTTTTTCTAAGGGGTGTAAGTTACAAGTCGAACAGTGATCTCACTTACTTTGTTTATAGTATGTTTTGGGGAATTCTACTTATGATGCTTTTCTATGGACTACTTCCAGCAGAAAGGTTTATTCCTCTCCTAGAGAATCCATATGCTGGCGCAGTAATCCTTTCAATACTATCTGGTCTTCTTGGTATTGTAATAAGATCAATTAAGGAAAAAATTAAACTTCCAATTGAATTTTAAGGTGCTGTTAACACTATAGAATTACACAAAACACACCTTTTGATTGAGGTGTGTTTTGTGTATAGTTTTTAATATGGATGAAACAGAGCAACTACTGAGTAGAGATAGAAATAAAGCATTCTACTTTTTTACTGGAAGTTTGATTATTGCTGGAATAACTGGTTTTATTTTTCTTTTGTTTATGAGTCTTTTATTTCTTGGTGCATATTTACAAGCTGAGTATGACTTATATCAACATCGAAATAAGAAATATTTAGAATTATGATTGATAATTTAAAAATAATAAAAGCTTTTGAGGATGTTATAGGAAATGAAGATAAGTATTTTGGAGAGTGGTATATAAAAATAAATGAAGAATTTAAATCTTTTCTAGAAAAAGATTTAAAAGATAAAGATATCTTATATAAGTATTTAAGACACTTATACTTACACCTTGAAGCTCTGGAAATTTTAAAGGAGCAGTCAGAAAGAAAAGATTTTAATATTTCAAAACTTTATAGCAGAAATGATTGGTATTGTTGCGTTTTATTGTTGTTGATTGGAATTATAGACCAACAGAGCAGAAAAGAGGTTAAGGATAATGGTGATCCAAAGAAGTTGAAATTAAGATTCTTGGCAGTGATGAGCTCTCTAACTAATTCTGAAAAAGAAAATTTCTTGCGAAATTATAATGGAGGAAAGTTTCAAGAATTTAAAGATTTAGTAGGTCATTTGTACAACACTAGAAACTTTTTTGCACATGATATTATGAGTCTTGATAAAAGCATCCCGCAAGATAGCTATTTGGGAGTTGATGAAAAAAAGATTGGAACTTTGTTTGTAAATATGCCTCATGGTGAAATTTTTTTAACAATAGTAATTGCATTGATGAGATACTTGGGTTTCACTGGAAAAATAGAAATTTTATCTAATAAGAAATTTGATACTTTTAGCGACATATTAAGGAAGACATAAGGTGCTGTTAGAACTATAAATTGATAAAATAAAATCATTAGAAATAACCTTACGGGGCTTAACCAACTACGGTTCCAGCTCGAGACAGCCCGCAGAAAGCAGCTAAAAAACACACCTTTTTATTAAGGTGTGTTTTGTGTATAGTTTCGGCATGAAAAAAGTCTTAATTATAATAAGTATCATTATTGTGGTGACCATCAGCTTTTACTATTTCTCAGAAGTGAGTGGTGCCACAAATCGTTCGTATAGTGAAACTGAACCAGGTTTTGACACTGAGCCAAACGCATTGTTGCCCGATATTACTGTTGGTGCACCTGCAAAATATACTATTTCGGAATTACAAAACTGGAATCGTCCAGAGGGTCGGCTAAAAGTTGGAATTCAGGTTGGGCACTGGCAAAACCAAACCATGCCAGAAGAATTAAGAAATCTTGAACGAAATACTGGTGCAACATGGAATGGAATGACTGAGAGTGAGGTGGTATTAGTTATTAGCCAGCTTATTCAAAAACAATTATTGGAAGCGGGTATCGAAGCAGAACTACTTCCCGCTGCTGTGCCTCCGGGATATGTTGCCGACGCATTTCTTTCTATCCATGCCGACGGTAATCAAGATGAAGATATAAATGGGTTTAAATTTTCTGCACCTCGACGTGATTATGCAGGAACTTCACAAGCGCTAGTGGATGTTATGTACGAAACTTATGCTGCAGCAACTGGACTGAGAATCGACCCATCCGTTACCAGAAGAATGACATCATATTATGCATTTAACTGGCCGCGATATGAATATGCAATACATCCATTCACCCCAGCAATAATTGTTGAAACGGGTTTTTTAACAAGTCCTGTTGATAGAGATATCATTATTAATCAACCAGAACGAGCTGCAAAAGGAATTGCAGGTGCTGTTGTACAATTTTTAGAAGTAGAAAGTGTTGAGCGTATGCCACTTCCAACAGAATTTACTGCTCAACCTCAATTGCCAATCACAGGAGAGGTTGTATGTGCACCGCTTCGTGTCGAACGCCAAACTTCTGCAAACGAATATGATTGTTTCCCGAGCTTAATTGATGCACAGAGCTCTGTGTTTTTATTACCAAATTACTCAAGCAGTACGTTACCTATTGGCTCTATTTTGACTATGGATGGACAATATATGCCGATTCAAAATCTCGGAACATATTTTTGGTTTCCATATCAGGTTGATGGACTTATTGTTGATCCGACACTGCCAATGGTTGATAGTCGGTTTTTAAGATAAAGGGTTGCTACTGTTACGTACTTTCTTAAAGTATTACTGCTTTATTTTTTGAATATGTAAATAAAAAACTATTTTGGTAATAATGTCTGCAAGTAAATATGCAAGCAAGATGGCTGAAAGTGAAGAAACAAAACCAAATGTCTCTGGTGAAAGAATAAAAATTACTGGAAACGCCATCCATCCGTAATATAAATAATTCAACACATACTTATTTTTTTCTGTTGCATTTTTACGAAAAATAGAAATAAGCGAGATAAACGGAACCATTCCTAGTGCAAAGAAGGTGATAACAAATGTTGTGGTGGTTGCCACAGCAGCAAGTACTCCAGTTAGCATAATTAAAGCAGTAGAAAGTAGTGCTACCGTTTTTTTATTTCCAGTTATACCGAATAATGCGGTCATTGATGCAGTCAAAAGTGTGCAACTTATTCCGTATCCAACCCATCGTGTCCACAACATTGCAGTAGGATCCATTGTTGCATTAAGATTCATACTCATCACTAAATAAGAAATAACTGTAATAAAACTTACAAGCCATGGAAAATCAGAATTAAACTTAGCTTTATTCAAGAAAAAATAAAACGATACTACTGTGAAAATAATTGCTGCTGTAATAAGGATAGTATTCATGTGTGGTCAGTTTATCATGTTTAGTTCTGGTCGCTATACATGATTTATGGCTGGTTTTTCGATAGTTTTACTTTATATTCTCTTGGTGTTGTTTTTCATAAAATAATGAAATAAAAATAAGTTTCAATTGTAGTACTATATATAAAAATACCTATGAAAAAATTCACCAAACTTCTTACATCACTTAAAAATATAAAACGCCGATATAAAATAATCGCAATACTCGTTATCGTTATTGGACTTATTTTTATTATGAGAAGTGGTGAAGATGAAACCACAGCAACATTTGCGGTTGTTGAAGAGGTTTCACGTGGTGAAGTTTCATCAGGAATTCAAACTACTGGAACTATTGTTGCTGCACAAAAACTCGATCTGAATGTATATAAACAGGTTAAGCGTATTGAAGCAGTTAATGTTGTGAATGGGGGGAGTGTTGTTGCTGGTGACGTAATTCTTGCATTTGATAAGAGTAGTGCGAACGTAGGTGCACAATCGACACAAGTTCGTGTTGTGGAAGCAGAGCTTGCACTACAACAAGAACAAGAAAACTTTACTGACCCAAATATTGCAATACGAACATTACAACAAGAAATTGCTGATCTACAAATTGCCAATCAGCAAACAGAGCAAGATAAGAAAGATGCATATAAAGCATTCTTAAATGCAGATTTAGTTGCTGAGCCTGGGCGTCGATCACAGTTTGGAAAAGACCGGCCTGTGATTACAGGGTTTTATAACGGGGAAGATACTGGTGAGTATGAAGTTTCAGTATTTAATTCTGGAACAGAGTCTGGTTATTCTTTCAGTTTACGAGGAACATTACAGGGTTCTGGGAATTCGGTATTTTTTAATAAATCTGTTGATTTGGGAACAAGGGGATTAAAAATTACATTTCCAGAAGATACTAGTGTTTTAGATGAGTGGATTATTGCTGTGCCAAATATTTATGCTTCTGAATACGAAGATAATAAAATAACTTACAATGAGGCTCTTGTTACGCTTGCTAATACTATTGCAAGGAATAATGTTTCTATTGCAAATAAAGAACAAGAAATTGTTGATTTGCAGTTCGCTGAAGACGCAGGTTCTAGAGACTTGGCAATTAAAAAAGCACGAGCAGACTTGGCAGAAGCACAGGTTTCACTCTCGGAACAGTTTGAGGTAATTCAAGATCAGAATATCGTTGCTCCATTTTCTGGAACTATTGAAGGGATGGAGAATGTTGTGCAAGGTGCTACACCAAGTAGAGAAACAAACGACCCTATTTCACTTGGAACACTTATTTCAGATCAGTTTTTAGCAGAATTTTCACTTGGAGCAGTTGATGTTGCGAAAGTTGCAGTTGGACAAAAAGTATTAGTAACAGTAACTTCGTTTCCAAATATTCCACCCCTTGAGGCATTTGTCACTGAAATTAGTTCACTTCCAGAAAGTGATAGTACTGCACAGTATGAAGTGTTGGCGCTTATTACGCTTCCCGAAGGTACAACAGGCGTTGATTTACGAGAAGGGTTGCTTGCTGATATTGAAATTGTACAAGAGGAAGTTGCTGACGTTATACGAGTTCCTAAAACAGCACTTTCATTTAAAGATGGTAACGCTACAGTTGAAGTTATTGATACAGTAACCGAAGAGCAACAGCGGGTAATTGATCGTTTGGGAATTATTCGTGCTGAAGCTGAAGTATTTCCAACGTATCCAGTTGACGTAACGGTTGGCTTATCTGGGGTATTCTATGCTGAAATCACCGAGGGTCTTTCAGAGGGGATGGTGGTTATTGTTGGAAAACAGAAAGAAGAAGATTCTGTTGTTGGAAGTAGTTTTGGTCCACCAAGAGGAGAATCATCGGGTACAGGAAGGCCGGCAAGCACTAGGTAGTGTTTTACTATCAAAAGTATCTAATTATTATGAAACAAAAAAAGGACATAAAAAAAAATTCCATTGTTTCATTACGAAACATTGATAAAGACTTTCAACTTGGAGAACATGCTGTGCATGTTCTAAAAAATATTTCTTTAGAAATTGAAACAGGAGAGATGATTGCGATATTTGGGAAATCTGGTTCTGGGAAATCTACCCTCATGAATCTTATTGGATGTTTAGATATTCCAACAAAAGGTGAGTATTATTTTAATGACACCCACGTTAATACTCTTTCAGAAAATGAATTAGCCTCGTTGCGCTCTATTGATATTAGTTTTATTTTTCAATCATTTCATTTGTTACCAGGCAAAACCGTGTATCAGAATGTGATGCTGCCACTAGAATACCAACGAGGATTTACTGGTGATAAACATGAGTATGTGAGAAATGCATTTGAAAAAGCCCAGCTTGAAGAAGAGCAGTGGCACAAAAAACCAAATTTACTTTCAGGAGGTCAACGTCAGCGTGTTGCAATTGCACGTGCTCTTGTAGCAAAACCAAAACTACTTTTAGCAGATGAGCCAACAGGAAACTTAGATACAAAAACTGGCGTAAATGTACTAGAGGAGTTGCGAATGCTTAATACAGAATATGGCACCACGGTCGTCATTGTTACACACGATGAGTACATAGCAGAAATGGTCGATAGAGTTATTACTCTTAAAGATGGCGCTATTCAAACATAAAATAATTATATGAAACCAGTCGCAATTATAATTGAATCAGTGCAGGCATTACGGGCCAATTTGTTACGCTCATCCTTAACTGTGGTTGGTATTGTTGTTGGAATTTTTGCGGTAACTGCCATGTTGGCACTTGGTGCAGGGTTAAGCAATAATATTTTAGATCGATTCAATTCATTCTCTGCAGGAGATATTATTGTGCAAGGTTCTCTGTATGAATCAGATATTGTATGGATACAAAATCAAAAATACGTAGCTGAGGTACTTGCTACACAAAGTGTTTCGAATGCGAATGTTGTTGCTGACGGCGAAACACTTAATCCAACAATACGAACATATGTGGGTGATTTTGCTGCAGTTGAAGGGTCTGAATTGGTATCAGGAACACTTTTTGATTTTAATGACATTACATTAACGGATGCCGTCGCAATAGTTGATGAAGGTTTTATAACAGCTTCGGTAGAGGGGATTGATCAAGTTATAATTAACGGTAAACGGTTTTCTATTATTGGAGTAATTGAAGGAGGAGGAGGGCGTTTTGGAAGACAAGATGATGGGAATATTATTGTGCCATATAAAGCTGCGCTTGGTGTTGTTGCAAATACAAAGCAATTTAGTTCTGTCGGAATCAATCTACTTGAAACTGAATACTATGAAATTGCCGGGCAACATATTTTGGAATCATTAAATAGTGCACGATTTGCACCCAAAGATAGTGAAGACTATTTTAGTGTTATTAGTGCACAGTCTGCAATAGAGAGTGCTCAGGAGACAACACAAATGTTAAGTATTTTTTTGGCATTTATTGGATCGGTAACATTATTTGTTGGAGGAATTGGAACCATGAACATGATGCTCACAACAGTAACTGAACGGACAAAAGAGATTGGATTACGAAAAGCAATCGGTGCACGCAACAAAGATATTTTATTACAAATTTTAGCTGAATCTGTGGCGCTAACCCTTATGGGTGGTCTTATTGGAATTATTATTGCTGCTGCTGGTTCAGCGGTTGCAAACAGGGCACTAGAAGGCAATCGATTTATTAGTGTAGATATGTCGTGGGGAGTTGTGCTATTGGCTATTTCTGTATCGTGTGTAGTAGGAATTATTTTTGGATACTATCCAGCAAAAAGTGCTTCAAAGTTACAGCCTGTAGATGCGCTACGAGCCGATTAGATTTTTATAGAACACTGCAAACAATCTCCAGTTAAGTCTTCAAGAATAGTAAATATGCTAGTATTTGCTTATTATGAAGCTTAAGTCATCCAAACTTACTGCCTCAGTTTTGAAAGAATTTCAAGTGGCTTTTGAGCATCAAAAAAGTAAACAAGCAGACATAATCCGAAGAATGAGAGAGGTTGTTAATGTTGGAAAAATAAAAAAGATAAAGAAAAATTTAGGTATGACCAAGTAATTATATGAAAGAAAAAACTCCCAATGAAGAAACCTTATTCGAAAAAGAAAAAGTTTCTGAGAGCACAGAAGTGTCTGAGGACTTAAAAAGCTTGGCAGAAAAATTAGAAAAGCAGATGAGTGCACTTGTCATAGAGATTGACGAAGTTAGTAATGAACTACTTTCTTCTTCTGATATTACAGATTCTGAGCGCGCACAGTTTCTATTAGAAGTCGCAGAATTTAAAAGCGAACTAACTACATCAAAAGAAGAATTAGTGGAAAAAATTGAAGCTGCTGAATTAGATGCGATAAGTGAAGGTGAAGAAACTAGTCAAGAAATTGAAAACCTTGATGTTACAGAGATGGTTTCTGAACAATTATCTTCAGCACAAGAAAGAGTTCAGGGAATAGAGGGTGTTGGTTTTATTTTAAATAATTTGCCAATCAAAGATAGTGAAAAGATTAAAGAAGAATATGAAAAACAGAAGGAATATAAGTATGGAAAATTACCTGTACCTCACTTTCCATTAGATGAAACTGGTTTGCAAATTATGCAAACGATGATGAAAAAAAGCCCAGAAAATCTTTATGACTTAAAGAATTTAATTCAAATTTCAGACCAAGCGTTTGTTTTAATGCAAAGAGGTGTTTCTGTAGAGACTTTGGGGAAAATAGATCAGGGTGATGATATCTCAGGGAGCTCATTCGAACATATTTTAGAGGATGAAGATATGATTGAAAAAATACTATTACTCGATAAAACTGATTTCAATACATCAGATAAAACTCTAAATCATGAAGACTTAAGAAAAGTTAGTTCCTCTCAGATGAAACTGTTGGTAGAAAATCCACACATTACTTTTCAGCTCAACGATTCTTGGTATTTTGGAATGGATCAGGTCGGAGAACATCTTACTGAAGAAAATCTCAAAAAATTTAAGCAATTTGATGAAGACGCAACAGATGTTCCTGTTTCTGAATTCATTGCTTTTATAAAAAATGTAGTAGATTTACCTCCTCGTATTCAATCTATCTGTAAAGAAAAATACAATGAGGGAGAGAAAATGCGAGCACTTTCTTTTGAAAATGGCGACGTGCTTAAAAACTTAGACGAGGCTGAAGTGACCAAGCTTATTACGCTTTTAGAATATGGAATAGTAGATTCCTTGAATCAGCGAAATCTCGAGAAATTTCTCCAGCTAAGCGAGCTCGTTTTCGAGCGATTTTCTGCACTCGAAAGAAATGTAAAGGGTGTTTCTCTGGAAGACTTGATAATGATAGATACTATGTCACAAGAATCCTTTGATTTTTGTGTTGAAACACGAGCTGTGTATATTCCTTCAAGTTTAAGTGAAAGTGTGGAGCTTTCTGAAAAAATATTTTCTACACTAGGTATTGATGATGGTCGCCTTTTTTTGGAATGGTCGGCCAAGGGTGATCAAGTAAAAAACTTTGAATACAATACCTCAAACTTACAGAACTTTGAAAGTTTGCAAGAAATGTTTGAGGTCGTGAAACAGGAAACTGATATAAGTCTTTTTGATTTTGTAACTAAAGCCTATGGAGATAAAGCGGTGGGATATGAAAGCGGGGAAAATCGAGAATATGAGGTTCTTACAAGTAGTAAGCGTTTTGAAGAAAATCCTGAATCGATTATTTTGGATATCTTAAGTCGAACTGAAGGTTTAGAACATACATTTATAAACTTCCAGGCTGTTCAAGAAATGCTTAAGGTGAAAGATATCGAATTTAATGAAGAACAAGTTGAAACCCTTTTTTCTAGCTTACTTGCACAAAAACCATCTACGTTCTTAGAAACAAATACTTTTCCACTTACTGAAGAGCAACGAAAGCTCGTTGTTGGTACTTTGTCGGAACATTGTCCGTTAAAAATTCTTGATAATTTTTCTCTATTTGAAAAAGAGTATTTACCACATGCTGACGAAAAGCAGGACACTTTAGATACAATATTTAGAGGAGTTTTGGACGCAGACCCGTATCGATTAAGTTACGAAAAAGACTTTCCCTTTACTGAAGAGCAAAAGCAATACATCGCTATTTTTGAAAAAATTAAAAATTCCCAATCACAAGAGTTACAAAATTTAGCATCAGAAATTACACCACTGCTTGCGCAACAAGATTCTACCGAAGACGCTTTGGAAGCACTTGAAAAAATCGAAGAAGTTTTTTTAACAAATAATATTCCGCTTGTTGGTAAGCAGTACAAGGTGTTTGAAATATTGTACCCGAACAAGAAGCTCTCAGATTCTGTTGAAAATGGAAAAGTAGATTCACTAAAAACACTTAACAATTCTGCAGAGCGCCGATTAGAGATTTTTAAAGACTTAGTAAGGGCACACCTTGCAAGCGCAGATAGTAATTTAGAACAGTACATAACCGTCTTGAAAAACGGAAGAGAGGTGCTAGCTACATTTGAATCCGGGGATGCTCTTGATGAAGATCAAAGACAGGAACTAATTTTCTTCTTGAAGAAAATTAGTGCAGTGTCTAACCATAGTGGACGAGAAGGTTTTAGTGTAAATAGTGGTATGTCTGATGAACAGATAGCTGAAGCAATAAAAGGTCTTGAAGAAGGGTTTGGTGCTCGCGAGGGGGAGAATCTTGTTCAGAAATTTGAAAGAACATTCCTTAGTCGCATAGGAATTGATTCTGTGGACGATGCTTTAGATGAGATGGAGTCATATCGAAATGACGCAACCCAGAGAAATGAAGCGGGTGCAGCGTCTGGTTTTGTTTCACTAAAGCAAGGTGATTTGGTGAAAAATATTTCAAGTAATTATCTGGATAATTATCTTGATAGCGGTATCTATTCTCCTGAATTCGTTGGTGCAGGAAGCCAAGAGGCGATGAAAACAAGTAAATCAAGTGACCTTACACCATTTGATACCGATCTATTTCAAGTAAGTAACAATACAGAATTCTCTGACGGTTTTAATTCTGGGTATGGTGACATTATGTTGGTGCTAAAACAAAAAGAACAATTTGAAAAAGATAATCTTGATATTTTTAAAACTGGAGTTATCTCTGAAGACCACTATGGAATACGAACAGGGTTTGGTTCTACACAAATAGATGCTATCTATATAGGAACTCAAGAAAAAGATGACAGAAAAATTGATGAGCTTAAGTTTTTTATCGCTAAGAAAGGATTTTATATTCCACTTTGTGGTGCTGACGGAGAAGTTATCTTTACTAAAGAGGAGTTCGATATCCAGAGAAAAATATTCTCTGGAATCGATCGTTTTCATGGAGACGAAGTTGTAATAAGTGATGCGTGGAAATCGAGCGAACAAGCAGATGAAATCCTTACCATTGCACAAACAACAGAGAATATAGAGGACATAACTAAAGTAAGAGATGTTGTGATGGATAAAATTCTAAAAATACTTTCTGATGAGGGTGTTGCGTTGCATGAAGGAAAGTTTGACGACAACATTAAAGGTGCCATTATCTCAGACACAGGATCAACAGGTAGGGGTTCATCACTCGATGAAGCATTCGACTTTGATTTTGCGGTAAAACTAGATGAGGCAGACTGGGATAAGGTTTCTGCTGTAATGGAAAAAATAAGTGCAGTATTTCCGAAAGCTGATCAGTATGAAAATAGGGGTATGAAGATGTTTCGGTCTGAAGAAGTTGAGATTGATAATTTAAAAATGACTATTGATGTTGGGTTTAATAAAAAAACTAATTCTGAAGAATTTGATGCGCACGATGCACTTATAGAAAAATATCAGTCGATTAAAGAGGGGTCTGGAAGCCAGGCACATCTCGATACGCTCACAAATATTAGGTACACAAAGAAAAAACTTAAAGAGGCCGGTTGCTACAAAAAAGGTTCTGGTGGTGAAGGGCAGCAGGGAGGGCTTGGAGGAATTGGTGTTGAGTATTGGATTCTTCAAAACGAAGGAGATGCGGTTAAAGCTTTCAAAGATTTTGAAAGCCAGGCTTTTGAAGACGGTACTATTATTCCGTTTGAAGCATTTAAACAGAAATATAAAATATTTAGTGCAGGACAAAACATTCGTGGGGCTGTAAAAGTTGAAAATTTCATCGATAATATGACAGAAGAAGGGTATATAAAAATGGCAAAGTTAGCACAAGAACTATAATTTCATCATGAATACATTATTAACAATTACTCAAACACTCGTTGCATTAGGAATTCTTAATGTATGGATTATTAGATATAACAAACCAACAAGGTATCGAGGGGGTGGAGCAAAAAATATACGAGAAGAGTTTGCTGCCTACGGACTCCCGTTCTGGTTTATGGTGCTTGTTGGGTCTGTAAAAGTTTTACTAGCAATTGGACTTATCGTTGGTGTGTGGATTCCTGTGCTCACAAAACCTGCATCAGTGACACTTGCACTATTAATGCTTGGAGCTATGGCGATGCATATAAAAATAAAAGATCCAATAATACGAGCCCTCCCCGCAACACTACTATTTTTATTGTCGACTTTTATTGCTTTGTATATCTAGTTTTTTATAGGATGCGTTATAGTAGTAGTCTATAAGCTATGAAAGATTTTTTTGAAAAAAGAAAGAAATTACTATTTGTTTGTAGTTTGCTTGTTGTTGTAGCACTAACGGTATCTATTTTTTTAATTGGCCCAGACACAATCGTGGAAGTGTTGGGGGAAAGAAGTAGCTATCTTGCGATTTTTATAATTGGTGCTGTTGGAATAGTTTCAACGATAACAGGGACATTATTTTATACGACACTTGTATCGTTTGCTTCTACTGATATGAACTCATTAATTTTGGGTATATGTGCCGGCTTAGGAATATTTGTGAGCGACAGTATTTTTTATACCATCGCAACCCTTGGAAGAGATACTGTTGGTGCTCGAACAGAGCGGTGGTTAAATAGATTAAAGCGATTTATCCATAGAGCTCCAGACCCAGTCGTGTATGCATTTTGTTATTTGTACTTTGGATTTTCTCCGTTCCCAAATGATCTTTTAATGATTGCTCTTGTCGCGGGTGATTATTCTTATAAAAAAATTGCTCCTCTAATTTTACTTGGCAACACGACACTAACTATTATCATTGCGTACTTGGGAACAACACTTTTTTAATCAAAGTGGATTACACTGTGGTGGTACAATGAGTATATGATTGAGCCCACAGGTCAAACCGGTCAACCTAAAAAATACAAAATCCTACTTTCAAACATTGGATACCTTACTGATATTCATGGTTCGCACGCACATTATGTATCAAAATTTCATCGATACCTGTGGACCAAAGAATCAATCCAGAAAAAAGTTGTGAATCGTTTTAAGGGTGTAATAAAAAGAGAAAATCCAGACCTGGTTTGTTTTATTGAAATTAAGCACGACAAGCAAATAATTAAATTTATTGATGAGGAGTATTCTGAACATGTTGCGCATAGTAAGTACTCAGAAACCAACTTCATAAGTAAGTTATTTAATTTTTCTGACAAAGGAAACGGGTTCCTTTCAAAAAAAGCTGTTCCATACAAAAAACATTATCTCGCAAACGGAACAAAGCGGCTTATATATCATTTACGGTTGCCTGGAGATGTAAATTTAATTATTGGACATTTTGCATTAGTTCAAAATACTCGTAGGAAACAATTTAAAGAGTTGCATGCGCAGTTCGGACATTTACCAAGAAAAATAATTTGTGGAGACTTTAATACTTTTAAGGGTGATGTAGAAATTAAAGATTTAAAAAAAGATGCACAGCTTTTATCTTCACATCAAGAGTTCACATTTCCGTCGCATGATCCAAGCAAAACACTAGATTTAGTGTTGCACTCTGAAGATTTAGATGTGCAAACAAGTGTTTTGAAAGATAAGGTTTCAGATCACTTGCCGGTTGTGTTTGAATATACTGTATAAGGTTTCTCCATGGTATAGTTTTTTATCAAAATAGTTGTGAGTATGAAAACTAAAAAACAAAAACAAACATTACTGAAGTTGTTACAAGAGTATCCTAAATCGGTATTCTTTTTAACGATTTCTGTTTTTGTGGCAAATATATTTTACTTAATTGTTCCAAAATTTATTTCCACAGGGATTGATTCTTACGCAGAAGGGCAGCTAGTTGGTGCTACGTTTTATTTTCAGTTTACGTTAGTTGCGATTGGGATGTTTGTATTTACATACATTCAAAGTATCTTAGAAACATATCTTTCAGAGAAGGCTTCATATAACCTTCGTAACAAGCTCGCAAATAAAATCTCTAGCTTAAGTTATAAGCAAATTGAAGATCAAACAACTTCAAAACTACTGACAAATTTCACTTCAGACATTGAGGCAATAAAAGATTTCCTATCTTTTGCTGTTGGAATAATAATTTTTTCTGTTGTTGTGATTATTGGTTCAGCCGGTTTACTGCTTTCAATTAATTGGAAGCTTGCATTAGCGGTTCTGCTAATTGTTCCGCTAATTGGTGTTATTTTTGGAATACTTTTCTCAAAACTTGGTCCGTTATTTAAAAAAACACAAGAAATTA